>VYLK01000199.1_pt1 | contig 24858 bp, 19 predicted proteins | sample 5114321 | NCBI WGS metagenome assembly VYLK01 (sample SAMN12291792, study PRJNA351875) | freshwater metagenome | isolation source: freshwater lake | place: USA: Michigan, MSU2 Lake | collected 2011-08-16
CTTGTTAGCCTAAAGCGTCTTGCCCATGATTTTCAGAGGGATGATCGCGCCATTTTTGGCGTGCTTTTCGATCACTTCAATCAACTCATAACCACAGCGGCGATAGAGCGGTTCCCCTGCCAAAGTGGCTCCCATTTGCGCGCTCTTGAAGCCTTCGGCGCGGGCAGCGGCTTCGCCTGCATCAATGATCAGCTGGCCAATGCCACGGCGTACATGGTCTGGGTGGGTATACATGGCGCGGATCCGCGCAGGCTCGGTTGCGGGGTCGAGGAGGCGATTGTCGCGCCCAGCGCTGTGATCGCCGCCATAAAGCGTGCCGCGGCGGCTCCACCCGCCACAGCCAACAATTTTGCCGTCTTCTTCCACGACCGCAAAATAGGTCCCGTCTTCGATCAACTGCGTGTCGATCCCCATGGTCTCATGGCTGCCTTCAACTTGTTCAGGCGTCAGAAAGTCATTCATCAATTGCCCGATGGCCAAGCCCATCAAGACCTTCATTTCGGGCATATCGTCCGGGGTTGCGACGCGCAGTTTTAGGACCATGCAGCCAGCCTTTCCTCAATCAGAGCAATCGTTTCTGTCACGCCAAACAAGGCGACAAAGCCGCCAAAGCGCGGGCCTTGTTCTTGGCCCAGCAAGACTTCATAGAGCGCCTTGAACCAATCGCGTAGATTTTCAAACTGATGCGTCTTGCCGACGTCAAACACCATATTCTGAATTTCATCGCCGTCGCGCATGTCTGGCCCCATGGCTTCGAGACGGGCTTTCATGTCCAATATGGCGGCAAGCTCGGCCTCGGTTGGCGCGCGGAACTTCTTCGTTGGCTGAATGAAGTCGCGGTAATAGGCGACGGCAAAGCCTGCGAGCTCGTCAAGCAAAGGCTGTTCGGCCGGTGTGGCTTCGGGCGCATAGCGCTTGATGAAGCCCCACAGCACGTCCTTCGTTTCCGCGTTCGCCGCCGAGACGAGGTTTAGAAGCAAGGCAAAGCTGATGGGCGAGCCATATTGCGGCGGATGGCCATTATGGATGTGCCAGACCGGATTTTCGAGCTGCTTGGCAGGCTCTTCCCAGCGGAAGGCGTCTAAGAACTGCACATATTCATCCACTGCGCGCGGGATGACGTCGAAGTAGAGCTTCTTCGCGACGCGTGGCTTTTGGAAATTATAGAGCGAGAGGCTCTCCGGCGGGGCATAGGTCAGCCATTGCTCGACCGAGATACCATTGCCCTTGGACTTGCTGATCTTTTCGCCATTTTGATCCAAGAACAGCTCATAGCAATATTGCAACGGTGGCTCCGCACCCAAGATGCGGCAGATCTTGGAATAGATTGGGCCATTGGTCTGATGGTCCTTGCCATACATTTCAAAGTCGACGCCGAGCGCAGCCCAGCGCATACCAAAGTCTGGCTTCCATTGCATTTTGACGTGGCCACCGGTGACAGGAACCGTAACGTCGGTGCCATCTTCGTCGGCAAAGGTCACCGTGCCCGCCTTCGCATCAGTGATCTTCATCGGCACATACAGAACGCGGCCCGTGGTGGGGGAGATTGGCAGAAACGGGCTATAGGTCGCCCGCCGCTCCTCGCCTAAAGTTGGCAGCATCACGCCCATAATCTCGTCAAACTTTTCAAGCGCACGCAGAAGCGTGGCGTCAAAAGCGCCAGAACGGTAAAGCTCGGTCGCGGACTTGAATTGATAGTCAAAGCCAAAGCTATCCAAGAAGCCGCGCAAGCGGGCATTATTGTGCTGGGCAAAGCCTTCGTGCGTGCCAAACGGATCAGGCACATCGGTCAAAGGCTTCTGGAGATAGGGCACCAGCGCCTCTGGATTGGGCACATTGTCTGGCACTTTGCGCATGCCATCCATATCATCGCTGACACAGATTAGCTGGGTCTCAATCGTGCCATCGGTCAACGCGATAAAGGCTTGGCGCACCATGGTTGTGCGCACGACTTCGCCAAAGGTGCCGATGTGCGGCAAGCCCGATGGACCATAGCCTGTTTCGAAGATGACCGGCCCCTGTTTTCCGACTTTCTTGACCCGATCCAACAACAAACGGGCTTGTTCAAAGGGCCAAGCTTTGGCTTCGGTCGCCAAAAGTGCACGGTTCGCCATTCAGGTCTCATTCTTCACGTGGAGTGGGAGATTGTTGCCACGCCTTGTGACGGAATCAAGCCCCAAGGTCAAATCCCTGCCCCTGCCCAGACACCCCAACCGCTACGCGGCGTAGCGCCCAAGTTGTGGGTTGAGTCCGCCGTCTATTCACTGATAAGGCCGAAGGGCGCAATGTCGCGGTCGCAGGGGAATCGAGTGACTCAAAGAAAGACGCAAATCGTCGTGGTAGGCGGCGGTGCCGGGGGTCTGGAGCTCGTGCGCTTGCTTGGATCGCGTTATGGCCGCAAGGCCCATGACATCATTCTGATCGACCGCAATTTGACCCATATTTGGAAGCCGCTCCTACACGAGGTTGCGGCCGGGTCCCTCGATGCCAATCTCGATGAAGTGGGCTATGGCGGCCATGCGGTGCGCTGGGGCTATCGGTTTTTCAACGGCAGCCTTGAAAGCGTGGATCGAACCGCCCGCACTGTCACCACCGCCCCTTTGCTGGACGAGCGTGGCGAAGAGATCATCGGGCGGCACACCATTCGCTATGATTACCTGGTGCTGGCGATGGGCGGCATCTCAAACGATTTCGGCGTGCCGGGCGTGCGGGAGCACGCGATGTTTCTCGAAGACCGCCCCCAAGCGGACCGCTTCCGGCAAAAGCTGCTCAATGCGTGCCTGCGCACCAACCACGCCCATCAAACCGGCGATTTAGAAGCCTGTGTGCGCATCAGCATCGTTGGCGGCGGGGCGACTGGGGTTGAGCTGGCCGCGGAGCTTTATAATGCCGCCAAGGCCTTGCGCCATTATGGGCTGGAAGTGTTCGATGAATCTAAGCTCGAAGTATCGCTAATCGAAGCTGGGCCGCGGATCCTGCCGGCCCTCGATGAGAAGCTGGCCGAAAGTGCCAAGCATGAACTCGAAAAGCTGGGCGTCAAAGTGCTCGACAACACCCAAGTGGTGCGCCTCGCTAAAAATGAAGTTCATACCAGCAGCGGCGAAGTCATACCGTCCAATCTCATTTTATGGGCTGCTGGCGTGAAGGGGGCAGACGAAATCCGGACGATGGGTGACCTCGAACTGACACGCGGCAACCAAATCATTGTGCGGCCAACGCTACAGACCACGACCGACGATCGGATTTATGCGTTGGGCGACTGCGCGTCCTGCATCCTGCCTGGCCGCGACCGCCCCATCCCGCCGCGTGCGCAATCGGCGCACCAGATGGCCGCCCAAGTGTTTCATAATCTGGTGCGCGCACAGGCTGGCGAGGCGCAAAAGGATTTTGTCTATCACGACCATGGCTCGCTGGTGTCGCTCAGCCGCTTTTCGACGGTGGGTAGCCTGATGGGAAATCTGGTTGGTGGGCGCATGCGCGTCGAGGGCTGGATCGCGCGGATGGTTTATCAATCGCTCTATCGCATGCATCTAATCGCCATCCACGGCTGGTGGCGAGGCGTGACGCTGATCGTGATCGGCCACGTCAACCAAATCATAAGGCCCAAGTTTAAGCTGCATTAGGGCGGTGGGCTTGAGGTCTCGGTGAGCCCGTTGGGTTCGCTTCTGCGTGACTGTACCACTTCGGTGGCCGTTTTTTGATAATGGCTTTTTCACTTTAGACAGCCTTTGCCGCAGGCTATGCCTGCGCAAAGGCTTAGTTCGAGTTTGTGCGCGCAAGATGGGGTGTCAAGGGGTGAAATCGGCTTCGCCGACGCGCGTAGCGCGCCCCTTGACACCCCAGCTTGCGCAGAGACAATTGTCCGGCGGCTTCAAGGCAAGCGGAGCGACGCATTGAACCGTTCGAAGTTCAGCCTTTGGTCTGCTTTGCGCCAAACTAGGTCAGTAACGCAAGATGCGCTCCCGCTCGAAAGCGGACACAAGTTTCGCGTCTTTAGCAGTGTACCGTTATATTTGCGAAATCTGCACTAACAAATCTTCTGATCAATATCTAAAAGGTCAATCAAGGCGGACGGCATCGAAGGAGCGCATCTGTTCGGAGGCGCATCGCTGCGCAGTTGAAGATAACAATCAATAGCGGCGACAATCCCATTTTTCACTGACAGCCTATTGTTGCTGGGAACCGTGGCTATCAACTTGTCGACGTCTAGGCCAAGCGCTTCAATCCGTCTCACGCCGCGCTGTGGTAGCTTTGCGCGGCGATGAAGCATCGGACCAAGAACTTGCTCCCGGAAAAACGAGAGCGTTCCAATAGCTTCAAAGAGTTCGCCGCGCTCATATTTGACCACAGCATAGTGAAGCCAAATCCATGCGCGCTCCTCGAACCATTCAGGCGGCTTGTTCGGCCAATAAATAACGGCGCCATCCAGCCGCGCTTGTATGGCCTCAGGATGTCTCGCATACAGAATTATTGGCAACTCTACTTGTTGATCGAGATCAGATTCAACAACGAATTTTATATCTACATGAAGTAGGGTTTGCTTGTATAAACAGATTAACAGGCGTGGTTCTCCAACATGCTCTCCTGTGAATGCGCTAACCAACTCCCCCAAGCCGGCCGCAAATTCAGTCCGGGACGCCATAACCTCAGTATAATTGCTTGCGTTTACGACAAGCACAAAATCAAGATCGGAATACTCATCGAAACCGCCGCGGACGTATGAGCCTCCCGCCAAAAGGGCGAGAAAACGACTATCTTGTTCAACAGCCTTGCGCATAGCAGCTAGAAAAGAACTATGCGGCTCCGGTATGCTTTGACTCATCTGTCCCGCTCCCATTTGCCAAAAAAAGTAATCTAGGAGACCTCAAATCGCAAGCACCGATCCTTTTTACCACCAATTGAACGGCTGCTTGCTCTTATACTTCATCCCAAACCCGCCCACCCTTTCGGCCAAAAGTCGCCACAAACAGCCCCCCCCCTTTTGGCACCCCTGAGCGACCCTGCAAGCGCAGGAGGCGGTTGGGCTCAAACCGACCCAGCGCCCCGCTCCCGCAGCAAGAAAGCGCGAACCTTTGGGTTTTCGGTCAGGCCAATGGCGCGATCCATTGCGACCGCCGCCGCGGCGTCTTCCTGACAAGCGCGATGGGCGGCGGCTAAGGTCACCCAATAAGGTTGATAGGTACTGACATCGTCGGCTTCGAGGCTGAATAGGACGTCGAGGGCGGCGCGGCCTTGCCCCATGGCCTGCAGGACCGCCGCATAGCTTACAAAGGCCCCGATACTCGGGCGATGGGTCAGTAGAAGTTCATGGAAGGCCCGCAGCGCGGACCAATTGGTTGCCCCAGTAATTGGTGCTTGGACGTGGATCGATTGAATGGCGGCTTCAATCTGAAACCGCCCGAGCCGGTCTAGTTTGGACGCTTTGAACAAAAGGGATTCTGCTTCGATGATTTTTTCCCGCGTCCACAAGCTTGCATCTTGTTGCTTTAAAGGAACAAAAGCACCATCAGGCCCCCAACGTGCGGCTGCGCGCGCATCAATATAAAGCATTAGCGCTAAGAGGCCCAAGGCCTCAGGCTCTTGCGGCATCAAGGCAACCAGCAATCGGGCCAGAAAAATCGCTTCTTCCGCCAGCGAGACGTTTCGATCATCCGACCCGGCCACGGCATCAAAGGAGGTGCCAAATGCCGCATAAATCGCTGACAGCACATCTTCTAAGCGGCCGGGAAGCACGTCGAGGTCGGGGATTTTGAAGCCGATACCGGCGGCTTTGATCTTGGCCTTGGCCCGCACCAAGCGCTGACCCATCGTGGTGGGCGAGACGAGGAAGGCGGAGGCAATTTGGGCGGCATCGAGGCCGAGGATTGTTTGTAGCATCAAGGGCGTGCGAATGTCTTCTTGGATCGCCGGGTGCGCACACACAAACATCAAAGCCAAGCGTTGGTCTGGGATCGGCTCTTGCGCGGCCGATGGGGCGTCCATCCGGCGCAGGATTTCATCTATGCCGCGCAGCATTACCGCCTCGTGCCGGTGGGCGTTGATCAGGCGGTTGCGGGCGGTGGTCAGGAGCCAAGCATCGGGATTGGCTGGAATACCGCGGGTCGGCCAAGCCTGTAAGGCTGCGGCAAAGGCTTCTGACAGAGCATCTTCGCTGGCGGCCAGATCGCCGTCGCGCGCGGCTAGCAAAGCCACTAGGCGACCATAAGACGCACGCGCTGCCGCGATGACAGTCGCCTCAACGGAAGCAATTGTTGCCACTTCCGTCGAGGCGGTGTTCTCACCAGCCATTATCAGTCCATTGGTATGGCAGGTGGCGGCGGCATCACGGGGCGGATCTCAACCGAGCCGACAGAAGCCGATGGCGATTTGGCAGCCCATTCGAGTGCAGCATCCAAGTCCGGAACATCAATGATGAAATAGCCACCCAATTGCTCTTTGCTATCGGCAAAGGGGCCGTCTTGTACCACGCGCTTGCCGTCGCGGATGCGCAGAGTGGTTGCCGTGTGTGGGGGCTCTAAGCCGTCACCGTTTACGATAATACCAGATTGCCGCATCGCCCCGATAAAGGCGGACCAGCCGCCCCAATAGGGGCCCGCTTCTTGTGGGTCGTTGCGCTTGGCAAATTCGGTTTCAGGTTCAGTCATAATCAACATGAATTGCATAGTCAGTCTCCATTGGTTTTATGACCCAGACCATGGGCCTGGTCGAGGGGGGTGAGAGCGCGCCATTTAGACCGAAGGCCCGATCTCATAAGGATGACACCAAAGCCCCCGGCGATTTCGACAGCGCTTTGAAAAAAGTGCAGCGGGTTGTCAGATAATGTCGCCAAAGCAGGCTAAAGCTTAGCGTCTACCCTTAAGGACGCCAAACCACGATGTTGACCGACCTCATCTTGTTTCGCCACGGCAAGGCGGTGCGCCAGTACGAGGCCCGCGATGACTTCAGCCGCGGTCTAACCCCGCGCGGGCGGGTTCAGGCAGCAGCTCAGGCGCAACGTTTGAAGGAAGCAGGCTGCGACTTACAACTCGCTCTGGTGTCCACCGCTTTACGCGCGGCCGAAACCTGGGATGCCTGCCGACTTTCTTTCCCCGATGCCCAAGTTCAGATGATGCGCCAGCTTTATCTGGCAGCGCCTAGCATTTATCTGAACGCCGCTAGGTCCGCGAAGGCGAGCCAGGTTATGATCATTGCCCATGATCCGGGCCTGCACGAGCTGGCCTGCAGCTTGATGAAGGGCGACATAGGCCAAGACAGGGGACAAGCAGCCTTGCGAGAGCATCTGCCTACCAGCGGGGTCGCTTGGTTTACCGCCGATTCCAGCACGTCTTCAGGATTTAAGTTGCGGCAGTTTTGGGCTCCTGAACCTGTCTTGGCTTAAAGGCCGACAGAGGATTGGCAGTTCGGCGGCACGCTTCCTAATGACAAATCAACCCCTGTGCGTGCATGAAGTTGCATGAGCAAACCAAAACGCACCCCCTTAAAGCCTTGGTCGATTGAAGCCGTTGTCGATGGCAACCGTCTGCGCGTACAATTGTCTGCGGCAGCCCTCGATCATTTGGGCGACGAAAAGGCGGCACGCGCACGCGCTTTAGACCTGCTAAAGGGGGCTTTGTTTCGTGGCCGCCTGATCGCGCAAGAGCGTTTGGAGAGCGGTGCTGGCGGCCTTGATTGCTCCCACCTCTTGGCGGCGGTCCAAGACCAAGTGATCTCCGCCCTCTATGACTTTACCGTCACCCATGTGTTCCGTGCGCGTAACCCAACGGCAGCGGAGCGGTTGAGTGTGTGCGCGACAGGCGGCTATGGCCGCAATTCCATGGCCCCCTCCTCCGATGTCGATCTGATGTTTGTGCGGCCCATCAAAGACGCGTCTTGGGCTGAGAGCGTGATTGAGTACATGCTCTATATGTTGTGGGATATGGGGCTGAAAGTTGGCCATGCCTCGCGCACGATTTCGGAATGCCTGCGCGCCGCCCGTGAGGACATGACGATCCGCACCTCGGTGCTCGAGACCCGCTTTGTCTGTGGCGACAAACTCCTGTTTCGTGAGCTGGAAATCCGGCTGCGCAAGGACTTGTTTGACGGCACGGCGGCAGACTTTGTCGCAGCGAAACTGGCCGAGCGCGACAATCGCCACCGTCGCACTGGGGAAAGCCGCTATATGGTCGAGCCCAATATCAAGGACGGCAAAGGCGGTCTGCGCGATCTGCATACCTTGTTCTGGATCGCCAAATATATTCATGCCACCGATGACGTCAGCCAATTTGTTGAAAAGGGCATCTTCAGCCGCGAAGACATGAAGCATTTCAATCAGGCTGCTGAATTCTTATGGACGGTGCGCTGTCACTTGCACTTCTTGACAGGGCGGGCGGAAGAACGTTTGACCTTTGACCTGCAACCCGAAATGGCCCGCCGCATGGGCTATGGCGACCGGGCTGATAATCCGGCGGTAGAGCGCTTTATGAAGCGCTATTTTCTGGTCACCAAGCAGGTGGGTTCCTTGACCCGCATCCTGTCCGCCCGGCTAGAACTGGACCGGCAAAAGGCCCTGCCGCGCGGCATTTCGCGCTTCTTTGCCAGTCCTCAAAAGGCTAAGCAGCTGGATGATCCGCGCTTTCATGAGGATCATGGCCGCATTGGCTTTGCCCATCCTGAACAAGTTGCCGATGATCTTTCGGCCTTGATCGATATTTTCAAGATGGCCGATACTTTGGGTCTCGACATCGATCCATCCGCGCTGGCGCGCGTTAGCAGCATGGCCGCCAAAGGTCGGATTATGCGCGATGATCCAAAGTGCATCGCCAGCTTTTTAGACGTCGCCACGTCCAAGAAGGACCCTGCGCAAGCGCTAGGACTTTTGAATGAAGCAGGCCTTTTGGGGAAATTTGTCCCCGAGTTTGGGCGAATTGTTGGGCAAACCCAGTTCAACATGTATCACCACTTCACGGTGGATGAGCATACGTTGCGCGGCATTGCCAATATTTCCGATATTGAGCACGGCAGGCTGCGTAAGGAATTGCCTGTCTCAACGGAGCTTTTCCCCCGCATCGCAAACCGTCGGGCGCTATATCTGGCGATGTTGCTGCACGATGTCGGCAAGGGCGAAGGCGATCAACAGATTGAAGGCGCAAAGGCGGCGCATATTGCGTGCCGCCGCTTGGGCCTAGATGCTGAAGAGGTTGAGTTGGTTGCTTGGCTTGTCGGCCATCATCTGATCATGAGCGAAGTTGCCCAGCGCCGCGATATTGGCGACCCGAAAACCATCACCGACTTTGCTGCCACAGTCGGCACGCTGGAGCGGTTGCGCCTCTTATTGGTTTTGACGGTAGCCGACATTCGTGCGGTTGGCCCCGGGGTTTGGAACGATTGGAAGGCCCAACTCTTACGCGACCTCTATAAATTGACGGAGGCCACGCTGCGGGGTGGACGTTCCGACGAAGGCTTTGTGCGGCGACAACTAAAAGCCCAAGCCGATGAACGCCGCGCCCAAGCGATGATTGACCCCATCCTCGCCGAATTCTTTACAAGCCTCGAAGATGCATATTGGCTTGGCTTTGATACCGACCAGCAGAAGTGGCACGGGGCGGAAGTGGCCAAGGCCTTGCGTCAAGATGCGCCGTTTTGGCTGGCCTCTAGACCAGCGCCCAGTCGCGGTGCCACAGAAATCTTGGTGCTTTCGCCTGATCAACCGGGCCTATTTGCAGCCCTATCCGCTGTGTTTGCGCAAGCAGGTGCGAACGTCATTGATGCCCGAATTCACACCTCTAAAAGTGGCCAAGCCTTCGACGTGTTTGCGCTACAGGATCAGTCAGGGGCGGCTTTTGGCGAAGGCCGACAAGACACAATCGACCGCCTGTTTACCCGCCTGCACGTAGTGTTGGAGGGGGAACGTAAGGCGGAACGCGACAGTCTAATCGCTGCAAACACAAGCACGGTCAAAAGGCCGACCAATCGTACTGCGGCGTTTGCAATTGAGCCCGTTATTATGATCGATAATGAAGGTGCTGCCTTTGATACAATCGTCGAAGTCTCCGGACGAGACCGCACCGGCCTGTTAGCGGATTTAGCACAAGTCTTTGAGGATGAAGGGCTTAACGTGACCTCGGCCCATATTGATGGCGTTGGCGAACGGGCAACTGATGCTTTCTACCTCCGCGATCGTGGCGGCTTGAAGCTATCCGACGCGCGGCGGATCACGATTTTAAAAGAGCGTTTGATGGGCGTCCTGTCAGATGCTGAGACGACCGAGGGCCCAAGCCTCTTGTCTCGCCGGAAATTGGCCCGAGCGAGGGCCAGCAGCCGCCGCTAGAGCTTTATTGGGTTTGGACCATTTCCGTCGTGGCCGCATATTCCTCTTGCAGCCAAGCCAGAATTTCGCGCGCTGCCGGATGGTCGATTGACTGATAGCGGTCAACCAGTGAGTCGCGCCGCTTTGCCAGTTTGGTAAGACCTAAGTCTTGGAAGCTCATCAAGTCGGCACGGACCATGCTGGCCAATTCTGGGCCTAAGACTTTCACTGCCGCAGCAAAGCCACTGGCACCATAGCAATAATCGTCACCCTGCTGATAGCTCATCGCCAAAGAAATGGCGGGCACGCAGGTCAAATAGGGCTGCAGCGCCGGGTTGATCGCGTGGCCAGAGACCCAGTCTGCCAAGCGATGTGACCTCCCGGTGAAACCACGAAGGTGCAAAAACTGGCTCATGCGAGGACCGTCATTGACGGGGTAATTGTCCCACAACAAGGGCTTACGCTTCAAAAGCGCCCCGATCTCACGCATATGGCCAACTGAGATTTCGCGCGCGCAGACCTCTTCACCCGTCCAATAAATGTCGATGCTTTGGTCAAGGCCAGCACCCAACGCGCGCAAATAATGCTCAGGCCGCTGGCCGAACACACGGTCGAGCACGGGATCATTGGAATAATAGGTTGGGGTCATGGACAGCTTTAGCTGTGGCGCAGTATCGCGCGCCAAATGCATGATTTCTATTTGCCGCTGCGCAAGGTCAGGCAGGGTTGAATGCATGTCGTCAAAGAAAATGCCGAGGTCTTGAATGCCCAGCGAGGCCAAATCTTCAACCCGGTTGACAAAGGTGTTGGCGACGTTGCCATTGAAATCATTAAAGGCTTCATAGGGGCTGAGGCCAATGCCAACTCGGACACCAAAACCTTGGCAAAAGGCCACAAACTGCGAAATCTGTCCGGCTTCTTGCAGAGGATGGGGTTCCACCCACCGCCGCCGCAAAAAGGGGTCGCCCTTAGGCGCATAATGGAAAAATCGATAGCCATAAGGGGCCAGAGTCTCAACAACGGCGCGGCGATCATCCCAAGTCCAGGGCTGGCCGAAATAGCCTTCTATAATGCCTAAATTAGGGGTGGACACAGGGGCACCTAGTCTGGGGATCCGCCATCAGGACGGAACTTTGCTACCAATTGATCTTGAGCTGCCTTTTGCTCCGGCGTCAACCGGGCACCAATTTCGCGAACCTTAGCCGACGCATCCTGATCGCCGCCACGGGCTGCCAAGGCAAACCAGTAATAGGCTTGAACGTCAGACTTTGGCCCGCCGAGTCCTTGCTCTGCCATCGCGCCCAAATTGAATTGGGAGTCGGTGACGCCACGTTGCGCCGCGCGACGGAAACTCTCGGCGGCTCGCGCCATGTTTTGAGGCACGCCATCGCCATTGGCATAATAGACGCCCAGATTGTGCATCGCTTGACGGCTGCCGCGCGCGGCTGCGCGTTCGGTCAAAGCGCGTGCTTGCGCCAAATCTTTGGTGACGCCATCGCCAGTCTCAAATTTTCTGGCCAAGCGGTTCATCGCGCGTGTATCGCCACCGTCCGCGGCACGGCGCAACAACGCGACGCTCCCTGCCCCATCGCCAGCTTGCTCCCGCGCCGTGGCTTGGTCGAACAAGGAACCTGCAGCGGGTGTAGCGGGCGTGGTCGAAGGAGGCACCGCACGAGGCTGGCTGGGCGCAGGTGCGCCGGAGGTAACATCTGTCGGCGTTACTGGCACGCGGGTTGGTGCTGCTGCGGCGGCGGTCGTCGCTAACGCAGGCGCTGCGACTGAAGCGACCCGCGGTGGCGTTGTCTCGCTGGAGGTGGATGCTTTGGAGACCGTGGCAACGCGAGGTGGCGTTGGGCGCTGCACTGGCCTTGGTGCCGCATCGACGCGTGCAGCCTTAAAGGTTGGCGAGCGCAGACGGTCGCGCTGGGCTTCGGCTCGCGCTCTCGCGGCACGGGCCTGCGCATCGGCGGAAGCCAGGACGCGGGCTGCTTCTATCTGCTGAGGCGTTGGTGAGGGCTTCGCAGGGGCTGGCGTTGGAGCTGGGGCCGCAGCCTTTGTGCCCGGAGGTACCAATTGCGCCTTTGGCAATTGCGGCGGCGGACTAGGGATGCTGGGTGCCACAGTTGCAGTCGGGGCAGCGGCGGGCGTCGGCGCTGGGGCGTTCGTGGCTGGGGCGTTCGTGGCTGGGGCAGTCGTGGCTGGGGCAGTCGTTGGCGCAGGGCTTGCAGCCGTTGCTGGGGCTTCCGCGACTTCTGTACCCGGCATTGGCACAGCACCTTCAACTGGCGCACGAATAGCCGCCTGCGACGCCAACTCCGGCGGCAAAGGTACATTTTCTTGCGTAAGAGCGGCGGGCTTTTCGTCTACGTTAGAAGATGGCTTCAATTGGCTGTAAACAGCAAACCCGCCGGTTGCGACTAACGCAGCTGCCGCGGCAATTCCAACAGGCGACAACGGGCTCTTGGGCTTACCACCTTCTTTGCCCTCTTTAATTGCTTGAGGTGCCTGCGGCTTTGCTGACGGCTTAGCTTTAGGGGCCTCGGCCTTTTTATCTTTGCCAGCAGGGCCCTTTAAAGATAGCGCTGGCTTCTTCTTGGTTTGGGCTGCTTCTTGCGCCGCTGCGGCCCGGTTCGCGGCACGACGCGCAGCAACCAAATAGTCGGGGCCTGAGCCGGAGTTGCTGCTTGGCACATTCCAGTTAGGATTTAAGTCCGATAGTCCATCGTCAGAATCGTCTTCGATAGGTCTGGCGGGATCCAGCACCATCGCGTCTAGCTCGTCCCCAAAGGGATCCATACCGCCCGCAAGCGGGTCAGGCACGTCGTCGCGTAAATCGGCAAAGTCGTTTAGAGGCTCACTTTCCTCGGCATCAGGGAAGGGCGAACCAAAGCTGCCACGACGCGCAGGGTTCGCAGCGGCAGACGCAGCGGCAGTTTTGGCTGCAGGGCTGTCCATAAAGAATGGATCGTCATACTGAGGCTTTTCCAGAGTATCCAGACGGGATTCAAGACTAAAGCCATCCTCGTGCGACAACTCCACAGGATTTACAAAACCTGCGTCATGGCTGGCTGGACCGCCTAAGTCGACAGAATGATTGGGATCATAAATGGGCTCAGCATATGCCGAGACGGCACCTTGCTCCGCCTTGTCCAAGCGATCACCTAAAGCAACAAAATCGCGTTGTAAGGGCGCGATCAAAGCCTGAACACGAGCATCAACCGACTGAACTTCTGTGCGCATCAGCCCTAAAGCCTCATCGAGCATTTGTCGGGTCTTTGAATCGCTTCCATTGAAGGTGGAAGCAAGACTTTGGACGGCATTATCGTGATTGGCAGCGAGACGATCAGCCAATTCCTGCATTTGCTTGCTGATCGCTGCAATCGATTCTGCAGATTGACGCTCTGTCGCTTCAATTCGGTCGCCTAGATTCTGCGCCAAGCGTTGGATGTGCTGGCCAGCCTGCTCCATCACTGAAGCATCATGGCGCTCAATCGACGACAGGCGCTCATCAATGCCGCGTGTAATGCGCGCCAGCTCCAATTTCATCCCTAGAGAGCCTGTTTGGTCTGGCGCGCTCTCGCGGTTCTCAACTTGGGCTAAACGGGCATCAAGAGCTTGGGTTGCTTCTGCAAGCTTGGCACTAATCCGATCATACGCATCTTGGCTGCGTTGTTCGCTGGCATCGAGACGGCTGGAGAGGGCTTGAGCCACTTCCGTCATTTGGCCGTTTACGCCGCCCGTGAGGGCAGTTTGTACTTGCCCATGCAAATCTGCCCGGGTTGCTTCGATTTCAGCATTCAGATCATTGAGGCGCGCACTGAACTCACTGGTTTTGGCTTCCAGCGCCTCAACGGCCGTTAGCGTATCGCCAGTCTTGCCGGCACCCTCAAGTTGGGTCAGGCGGGCAGAAAGATCAACCAAGGCCTCCACCATGCGCGAGGCATTGTCCTGTGCATGGGTCTCAAGGCCGTTCAGCCGCTCCGTAACCTGATTGATTCCCTGATTGGCACCTTCAACAGCTTGGGTGGTGATATCTTCTAATTGGCCTAGACGGCTTTCAAAGACCGATACGTCTGGACCGCTGCTGACCCCTTCACCAACCTCTTCAAGACCCGTCAGGCGCGCTGACAAATCAATCATGGCCTCGACAAAACGGTGGTTTGTTTCTTGTGCGAGAGCCTCTGTCGTGGCCAAACGCTCAGCCACAAGGCCCAAGCTTTGGTCCACTGTCTGAATGGCTTCTTGGGTTACCTTTTCAATCTGACCGACACGGCTATCCGTCTCAAAGACTTGGGTAGCCAAGCGCGCCAGCGCAGATTCAAGTGATTTGAGGGCGGCCAGCGACGCATGCGTTGGATCTTGCGATTCAATCCGGCGTAAGCGCTCACTGAGGACAACTTGGGTTTCGTGCAAATCATTCAAATGGGTCTCAATGCGACCCATGGCAGTGTCGCCAGTGGCCATCGACTTCTCAAATTTTTGCGACAAGCGATCATCGACACCAGCAGGTACCGGCGGGGGCACCAACTCCACACCACCGGACTCAAGGCGTCGGCTCAATTGCTCCAAGGCCGCAGTTAATCGATTGGCTTCTTGACCAAAATTTACGGTCGACTTTGCATTTAAAACAGGCTTTTGGGCAGGCTCGTCGGTCTCAGCGATCAGCCGGTTTAACAACTCGCCAAGTGTCAGACCTTCGCGGCGTGCGAGGTCTTTCGCAGCCTCGCGTGTCCGAGGCTCCACGCCTTTCACACTCCATGGCGACTGTCCGCTCATCCGAATCCCTCTTCCGCCATGTTCTGCGGCCCCACAAGAAATTTCCGAAGAAATTCAGCTACCGTGGTTGTTCATTTACTGCTTCGCAGAATTTGAACAGTCCAAAGTGTGGTTTCGACTTTCTTCGTACTGCTCGACTTGGGGGTGTTATGGTAAATGCGCGGTTAATGAGAGTTAACGATGACTGCTTCGGGCGGCGTAACTTTGGATCAATAGAGCCTTGACCTGATCTGACTGGCTAGATTTTAGAGTCACCTTCACCTGCAATTGGCGAAAATGAAAAGCCCCGCTGGCATAACCAACGGGGCTTTCAGTAAAACAGGCTGTTGAATGCCTATTCGGCGGCAATCTTCACTTGCTTTAAGGCATCGGTGTTCACGCCGAAATTGACCGCCTGCAGGAAGCGAATGCCATCTTCGGCGATGTCGTCGCCGACCATATGCTCACCTTCGGCCTCAAACTCAGCGAAGTCGACATACATGGCATAGAATGCCTTGGTGCGATCGGTGATGATATTGGCATTCCACAAGGTCTTTACCAGAACGCGGAAGATATTGGTGGCTTCCTTCATCCGCTCACGACGTTCTTCGTCGGTTGCCATCTCTTGGAACTGAGCCATGACGATGTCTGGGTCGAGACCGAACTCGTCATAGATGGCGCGCATTTGATGGGGCGCGACCAAGTTAAACAACAGGGTCTGGAAGCAATGCGCCGCCCAATCTTCAACAATGGCATGCTCTGCTGCATCGAGCTTTGGAATGGTGCGATCTGCCCAGATCTTACCAAATTTGTGGTGGAAAGCTTCGTCGGTCATGACCAATTGCGTTAGCTTACGCGCCAGCGGGTCATTCCACTCTTTGTAGATCATCGCAAAGGCACCCATGGCGAGGCCTTCGATCAGCATCTGCATGCCAACGATCTTTTTGTAGACTTCGGGCGCATGGACGATGTCGACCAGCAAGGTCTTCAACACTTCGCCACATGGCAGAGGGCTGCCCCAACGTGCTTTGATATAAGCCGCGAATGCTGCAACGTGGCGGGCCTCTTCGCGCGCTTGGTTGGCTGCATATTCTTGCGCGCCAGCATCGCGGAGCACGTGGCAGAGTGAGGCAGACAGGTTCAGTGCGCCTTGTTCGCCATGCAGAATGGCCGACAATTGCCAGCGAGCCATCTCATTCTTAAAGCGGACCAGCTCTTTCGGCTTATCCTTGAAGAATTCTTGGACGTATGGGGTCTCAAGGGCTGGAACCATATGATCTGGCAATAAGGCCTGATTTTCCATGTCAAACGGCTCATCGAAATCAATGTAGCGCTTGTCGGTCGGGTCCCAGAAATGATCATGGGTGGCAGAGATGATTTTGTCGAAAGCTGTCGAACGGCTTGTGTGCCGATCAATCTCCAACATGGCAGCGAAATCGGTGGGCGCTACCGCGTCATACAGCGCGTCTTTGGTAATGTGCGACGTTGTCATGCTTTCAATCTCTCCCGTTTTATATAATGACCGGGTCTTTGGAATCCCAGCTTTGGTCCTTGAGCATAGAGCGGCATCTAAGCGTGTCGCTTCCACACCTAACATGACACAAATTTCTAAAGGATCAATCAAAAAATGACGGGTGCGTCAGCTTTATTCATCAAACAGCTGTGATCCTGCCTTCGGTAAAAGTTGCGCGCTAAAGATCATGTATCGAGCGATCTTTTGTTTCGGGCAGGAAGATCAGGGCCACCACGACACTGATGCCCGTAATAATCACCGGATACCAAAGACCAGAATACATATTGCCTGTCGTTGCCACGATGGCGACCGCTGTTGCCGGCATAAAGCCGCCGAAGAAACCTGTTCCGACGTGATAGGGGACCGACAAGGCCGTATAGCGGATGCGGGTTGGGAACATCTCGACCAAGGCCGCCGCCAAGGGGCCATAAAGCGCGGTTGCGGCGACCACGAACACCATCAAATAGGCCAAAACGGCCAGATGATTGATCTTGGCTGGGTCTGCTTTGTCAGGATAATTTGCCGCTTTTAAAGCGGCTTTCAGCTGCGCGCCAAACGCATCCTTAGCGGCCTTTTGCGCTTTTGCATCGAGTGCCGAGATATCGACGCTTTCTAGGGTGACCGTTCCAACTTTGACTTGCGCATTTGTGCCTGCGGGTACCACCTCATTATCATAAGAGATGCCCGAATTGGTCAGATAGCTCTTGGCCACATCACAGCTAGACGAGAAAGCGTCTCTGCCGTCTGGCGTTTTGCCAACGGGGTTGAACTGCACCGAACAGGTAGCAGGGTCTGCACGGACGATAATGGGCGTCGCAGTTTGGGCGGCGACCAAGTCTGGGTTGGCCGCTTTGGCCAATTGATGAAAGGCTGGGAAGAAGCTTACCACCGCCAAGATCATCCCGGCGAGCATGACGGGCTTGCGGCCCATTTTGTCCGACAGCCAGCCGAAGAAAACGTACAAGACAGCGGAGACGGCGGTGATGATCAAAAGCCAGATATTGATGATCTGGGGGTCAACTTTTAACTGCCGCTCCAAAAAGACTTGGACGTAGAAGAAGCCCGTATACCAAACCACGCCTTGCGCCATCATCAGACCAAACAAGGCTAGCAGGATCAGCTTCAAGTTACCCCATTGACCAAAGGCATCGGACAAGGGCGCTTTAGAGGCAGCGCCTTCTTCTTTCAGCGCTTTAAACATGGGGCTTTCTTCCAATTGCAGGCGGATCCACAAAGCAATCGCGAGCAAGAAAACCGACAGGAGGAACGGCACCCGCCACCCCCAAGACTGGAAGGCTTCCTCGCCCAAAATCATGCGTGTCATAAAGACGACGGTCAAAGCGAGCAGCAATCCCCCTGCCGCCGAAGTCTGCACCCAAGACGTGTTCCACCCCCGCTTATGGGCTGGCGAGTGCTCTGCGACATAAATCACAGCACCGCCATATTCGCCGCCCAAGGCAAAGCCCTGCGCGATCCGTAAAGTTACCAGCAAAATAGGAGCCCAAATGCCGATCTGGTCATAATCGGGCAACAGACCCACAGCGAAGGTTGACGCACCCATCATGACGATGGTGACCAAAAATGCGCCCTTCCGACCTTTGGTGTCGCCAATCGCCCCAAACACAACAGCGCCCAGCGGGCGCGCTGCAAAGCCAACGCCAAAGGTCAAGAGTGCGAAGATAAATTGGGCGGCAGGGGGCGAACCTGCGAAGAAATGCTGCCCCATCACCGAGGCCAAAAGGCCAAAGATGAAAAAGTCGTACCACTCAAAGACGGTGCCAGCAGCGGACGCGGCGACAACGGTCGTCAATTTTTGCGGTTCAACGGTCGACGAAGCAGCAGGTTGTGTCACGATTAGCCCCTAAATCATGGTTTAGCGGCCTTTCCTTGGACGTAGTTCAGGCTTTGATCAAGTAACAGGCCGGTGGCGGTTACAGGCAGGGCCCAAATCTCACAAAGCTCAGTCTGGTGCCCGACCCAGACGGCGCGCTTCTTGGATCCGTCCACGCACCAGCCAATTATCAACATCCTTGGGTGCCAGACGAAGCGCTTGGGCGATGTCGAGTTCTGCCGCCTCATAAGACTTTTGCTGGAGCAGGGTTTCGGCACGCAGTCTCAAGGCCAGCACGTCTAAAGGCCTGGTCGACAAACAAGCGGTCAAATCGGCCTGTGCCTCTGCCCAAAGGCCTTGGCCAGCCTTAGCACGGGCCCGGTCGATCAAAAGGTCAGGCTCACCCGGTTTCAACTTCAAAGCCGCATCCAGCACCTTTTGAGCGGGCTTAAATTCTTCAATCATCAACCACGCATTGGCCGCACGCGCCATAATCAAAACGCGTTGATCCAAGTCACCCGCATCCGGGGCGGAGGCCAAGGCTGTTAAACGCTCTGCTCCACCGCCAATATCGCCTGCTTCAATGCGGGCGATGGCGATACATTGTTCCGCAAATGTTGCGCCGCCTTGGCTACGCCAGACAAATCCGTCTTCTAAGGCTTCTTCTGGCTTGGTCTCTGCCTTGGTCATACAGGCTTGCAGGCGCGCGGCATCGCGCGGATCCGTTCCAGCTTGCACTGAAGTCCCCAAAAGAAAGACCGATAGCGTAATCGGGATCAGGGTCGTAAAAAGGGCGGATCGAAGGGTCACAGAAGAGCTCATCGCTTTCTTTTGATGCGGTTAAAAGGCAAAACTGAGGCAAAGGGTTTGAACAGATGCGCGTTTTAGTCTTGGGCTGCGGCTATGTCGGCACAGCATTCGCCCTAACCATGGCCGAACAAGGGGCCCTGGTGCAAGGTACCTGTCGAAGTGCGACCAGCGCCGAAGAATTACGCAAATCTGGCATTACGCCCATCCTGTTTAACGGGACTGCAAACGCCGACCTGATCGAGGCCGCTCAAACTGCGACCCACATTCTAGCTTCTATCCCCCCGGCACCTGATGGGGACCCTGCCCTTTTAGCCTTATCCCCTGTTTGGGAACCAAAAGCGGGTGTCTGGATCGGCTATTTGTCGACCACCGGGGTTTATGGCGACCGGGCCGGTGGTTGGGCGTTTGAGGATGATGCGCCTACGCCTTTATCCATAGAAGCCAAGCGACGGGCAGAGGCAGAGGCAGCGTGGCGGGCGTTACCCAGCCCAGCCCATGTTTTTCGCTTGCCCGGCATTTATGGCCCCGGCCGCAGCGCTTTAGAGCAGGTCTTATCAGGCACGGCGCGACGGATTGATAAGCCCGGCCAAGTCTTTTCCCGTGCTCACCGCACAGACATTGTCACAGCGCTGACCGCCAGCGTCGCCAACCCAAGTCCCGGCCGCATTTACAATATCTGCGACGACCACCCTTGTGCTTCTGGCGAGGTGATTGTTGAAGCGTGCAAGCTGCTCGGGCGAGAGCCGCCGCCATTGGTTCCGTTTGAGGCGGCTGGCCTATCAGAAATGGGCAAGCGCTTTTATAGCGAATGCAAGCGCGTTTCGAATGCGCGCGCAAAAGAGGAACTGGGCTGGAAGCTGGCTTTTCCGACCTATGTCGAAGGCCTCGCTGATTGCTTCTCGGACCTCAAAGCGCATCAAGGACCCTAAGCGCGGATTTGCTTCTCAATCAGGGCGAGCACCGCGTTAAGGGCAAGGCCCATCAAGGCCAATAGGAATAGCGCGGCAAACATAGTAGCCGTCTCTAGTCGATTGCCAGCCTCAACCAAGCGCCACGATAGGCCACCCGTCGCTCCGGTTCCGGCGACAAATTCGGCCACCACGACGCCCACCAGCGACAAGCCAGCCGCCGTTTTGATCCCGGCCAATAAAAAGGGCGCGGCCGTCGGAAGTTCCAGCCGCAAGAATCGCTGTGCACTGCTGGCTTTGTGGAGACGGAATAAACGGTCCAGACCGGGGTCTACCGCCTTCAGGCCTGCCAAAGCAGACGTCAGTACCGGGAACACCGCAACGATGACGGCAAGGATCAAAATTGCCCGGCGAGGATTTTCAATACCCGTCCAAATGATCACCAAGGGCGCAATGGCAACAATCGGCGTGGCTTGCAGCACCAAAGCATAAGGACCCAAGCTGCGCTCCAGCAATGGCACGCGGGCAAAGACAAGGGCAATCAAGGTCCCAAGTCCTATGGAGATGGCTAGAGCCGTCAGTGCCAAACCCATGGTGACACCCGCAGCCGGTAGCAGAAGCGGTCCGCGCTCCACCAAAGCAGCCCCGATAGCGCTGGGCGGAGGCAGGATCACCGTCGGGACTTGGAAGAAGCGGGTCAGCCCTTCCCACAAGGCGAGCATGACCAAGCCTGCCAAAATGGGGGCAATGTCGATCCGGCTCATGCGGCTACCAACTGCGCGCTCAAAACGCGCCTTGCGGCTGCCGCAGCTTCTGCAAAAGCGGGTGAGGTTAAGAAGGCTGGATCGCGCGACACATCTGGCACGGCGATTTCAGCCATAATGCGCCCGGGCCTTGGGCTTAACACCAAAATGCGATCAGCCAGATAAACCGCCTCATCGACGGAGTGCGTCACAAATAGGACGGCCAAATGCTGGTCCCGCTTGGCCGCCAGAACTAAATCGTCCAGCGCGCGCCGCCCCAATTCATCAATAGCCGCAAAGGGCTCGTCGAGCAGCAAGGCCGACGGTTCGTTGACCAAAGCGCGTGCCAATGCCACCCGCATCCGCATGCCGCCAGAGAGCGTCCTTGGATAGCCAGACGAAAAAGAGCCCAAGCCAACTTGCTTCAAGGCTTTCTGCGCACGGCTTAGGCGCTCACCCTTGCCAACACCGGCTAATGCCAGTGGGAGGGCGACATTGTCCTGCGCCGTCGCCCAATTCATTAAATTCGGCTCCTGAAAGACAACGCCTGGGATATCCGATCCGCCCGTACCTTCGGCCTGTACAGCTCCGCTTGCCACCGCCTGCAAGCCCGCTAGCGCTGCCAGCAGCGTACTTTTCCCACATCCTGACGGTCCTAACAGCACCACACATTCGCCCGCTCGAACACTCAAGTCGATCGGGCCCAGCGCCTCTAAGTCACCGAACCGCACGCAAGCCTGCCGCGCGCTCAAACGGATAGGGGTCTCAGCTGGCATCAAGATTTCTGCGGCAAGAAGCTGAGATCAACGCCCGACGCCCAGTTCAAATCAGCGGGATAAACACCTGCAGCCGTCATGATGTCGAAAAAGCTTTTCCAGCGGTCGAGGCTCATGGTGCCGATCTCTCCCTCTGGGGTCTCGACAATGCCGTAGGACAACAGCTTCTCGCGGGCTTGGCTTAACAAGTCGGCCGTCATGTCGGGATTATCCTTGGTGATCAGGGCATCGCCTGGGGCAGGATCACCCCGCAGATAGTCTTTCCAGCCAGCAATAGTGGCCTCAACGAAGCCTTTGACCGCCTCAGGATTGGCCGCAATAAAGGCGTCTGACACCAGAGTCATAGCGGCATAGCCAGGATAGCCGGAATCAGCGAGCAAATAGACTTGAGGGTCAATTTTGCCTTGGGTTTTCAAGGTATAAGGCTCGCTGGTCACATAGCCTTGTTGGATCGCCGTGGGATCCGCCAAAAATGGTGCTGAGTTAAAAGTATATTTGCGTACTTGATCGTCAGTGAAGCCATATTTGGCTTTCAGCCACGGCCAAAAGGCATTGATCGATGCGTCTGCCAACATGATGGGTTTGGCCTTCATGTCAGCCAGTGACTTTATATCGGCGCGAGGGTGGGTGATCAGGACTTGTGGGTCCTTTTGAAACGACGCCATGACCGCCTTCGCCTTCGCGCCAGCTTGGACCATGCTAAGCACGATGGGCGCATTGGAACCCAATCCCATTTCGATGGCATTTGCCGCCAATAATTGCGGCACATTCACACTTGGACCGCCTTGAATCAAGGAAACGTCTAAACCCTTGTCCGCATAGAACCCTTTCGCAACGGCTTGATAAAAGCCGCCTTGTTCGGCTTGCGCCCGCCAGTCTGTGGCAAAGCGGATGCGCACACGGCCCGCTTTCTCTGCGGGCTTTTCTGCGCCGCAGGCTGATATGGCTAAGGGTGAAGCCAAGCTGGCTGCAAGAAGGGTGCGACGCGAAATCAAGCCAAGTCTCCTATGAAGATGTTTCTATCATAGTGCAGCGAGGCGTTCTGGCGAGACCCTTTGCAGGCGTAATTGGAGATTACACTGCCTTAAAAGGCACAGGCGTCCCCGGCGAGGATAACCTTCGCCGTTTTCACAAGAATTCGGGCTTCCATCGCCAGCGACCAGCGCTCAATATAAGCAAGGTCTAAACGGATGCGTCGGCTCATTTTGTCGAGGGTTTCTGTTGGACCACGCGCGCCATTGCATTGAGCGAGGCCTGTGATCCCAGGCTTTGCGCGAAACCGATCGCGGTAGTCTGGCAGAAGCGCTCCATAATAATGATCATGGGCAACCGCATGTGGGCGTGGCCCAACAATCGACATGTCGCCAATCAAGACATTCCACAATTGCGGCAATTCATCCAAACTGGATCGACGAAGGAACGAGCCAACCTGCGTGATACGGGCGTCGTGGCGACAGGCCTGCACAACACGGTCACCATTTTCGAGTGTGGTCATTGAGCGGAATTTGTAGATCATAAAGGTCTTGCCACCGAGCCCGGTGCGACGTTGCGCAAACAAGATGGGCCCAGGGCTTGTGACTTTGATGACAAGAGCAATTGTGAGCAAAAGGGGTGCAAGAAAAATCAAGCCAGTGAGTGAGAAGATCACATCGAACAGGCGCTTGGGCACGCTATGGGCAGAACCAGAAAGGTCCTTGACAGGCGCGGGCCTGTACAAATTGACCGGCGCAAGATCAGCGCCATACCCAGCGGTAATATTGTTCATCTATTACACCCTTGCCCCAAATTGAGACGCATGATTTGCCTCAATGCAAGTTGCAGGCCTTAAAATAGAAGTTATGTATTGGTACAGCATTATTCTGGCATCCGAAGGCACAAGTATTGTCCACTTGTTTAAAACAGATGGTCCCTCGCCGGAATGCCACTTGGTAGCGATCTTTCGGCGGCTGATTAGGTTAACAATATCTTGCTGTCTACCTCGGAAGTCTTTTTAAGTGCGTTACCCGAGACTACACACACGTTTCTGGCTATAATCGCTCGATCCCGAGCCAAAAGCGATACGTAAGGCGAACCAAGACATGCAAAGTGATTCGACAGCCAAGGTCCCCGTGACCGTGCTGACTGGATATTTAGGAGCCGGTAAGACGACTCTCTTGAACCACATTCTAACCGCACCGCACGGAAAGCGTTACGCCGTGATCGTCAACGAGTTTGGTGAGATCGGCATTGACCATGACTTGATCGTCGACGTGGACGAAGAAATCTTTGAGCTGAACAATGGATGTGTCTGTTGTTCTGTACGCGGTGACCTCATCCGGATTCTTGGGGCTTTGTTCCGTCGTGGGCAGACCTTTGACGGAGTAATCATAGAGACAACCGGCCTTGCCGACCCGGCCCCTGTCGCCCAAACCTTCTTTGCCGATGATGAGATTAAGAACCGCGCCTACCTCGACGCTGTCGTAAGCGTTGTCGACGCCGTCCATATCGCCGGCCAGATCGAACACAGTCACGAAGCAGTTGAGCAAATTGCCTTTGCCGACGTCATTGTCCTGAATAAAATCGATGCTGCCAGTCCCGAACAACTTGAAGCTGCCCAAGCGATCATCCAACGGCTCAATCGCGGGGCGAAGGTGGTGACAACTTCGCGCTCGCTCGTGGACTTAGACGCCATTCTCGATCTGGGCGGCTTTTCGCTCGATAGGGCAATGGACCTAGATCCGCACTTTTTGCCAAACCACCACCATCACGACCATAAAGATCACGGGCATGATCATGGGCACGACCACAAAGACCACGGGCATGATCACGCGCATAGCCATTACGAGGGAATTGACTCGATTGCGATGCGCGTGAGCGCGCCCTTGTCGGAGGAATTGTTTGATGCATGGCTGTCCGATCTTGTCGGCAGTCGCGGCCTCGGCATCTTGCGTCTCAAGGGCGTCCTTCAGATGGGCGATGACCCACGACGCTACATCATTCATGGTGTCCATATGATGTTGGAGGGCGATTATCAGGGGCCGTGGCCTGCTGATTCGGTTCCTGAAAGCCGATTCGTCTTGATTGGACGGAACCTCGCCGACCCACTTGTTCGGGCAGAAATTGAGGCGGGATTCCGTGCTTGCGCGGCCTGATCACCGATAATTGTCAGCGAAACCCCATGATTCTCAGCAGAATCTGGGGTTTCGTACCTCAAGATGGCCTTGACCTTTGGACCCGAAGCGCCATTGCTTGCGGCCA
>VYLK01000201.1_pt1 | contig 24684 bp, 22 predicted proteins | sample 5114321 | NCBI WGS metagenome assembly VYLK01 (sample SAMN12291792, study PRJNA351875) | freshwater metagenome | isolation source: freshwater lake | place: USA: Michigan, MSU2 Lake | collected 2011-08-16
CTTCCAAAAAGTCTCGCTGGTTGCTGAAGATGCAATCAGCCCAGATCAGTTGCGATAGGAGGGCAATGAGATATGGCTAAATATCGTATGTTGTTCCTCTTGATCTCGATCCTTCTGTGGTCGGGTATCTTGTACGGCGTATCCAAAGTGCGCCCGACCATCGTGACGGACTTCTTGGACAATCTGAACGTGGTGAAGGCGGAGAAGGAAAAGAAACTTCCACCACCGCCTCCACCTCCACCGCCGCCTGAAAAACTGCCACCGCCACCGCCACTGGTGGAGCGTCAAACCAAAATGATCGTGGATATTCCGCCGCCTCCGGTGGAAGAAATCCGCGAGACTGTGGTGCGCGCCCCCCCACCTCCGGCACCTGCGTTGACGGACTATCAGCCGCCAGCACCACCACCACCACCACCGGCTCCACCGCCACCGCCTCCGCCACCATCGTGCACAGAGGCACCGAAGAACCCCCGCAAGCTGCGTGAGTTCAACATTGAGCGGGCGTATCCACAGCGCGCTGTGGACCGTGGGACGGAAGGCAGTGTTCGGGCAACCTTGCAGATTGACGCAACCGGTTCGGTTGTTGGGGTCATCATCACCTCGGCTAACCCACCAGGCGTGTTCGAATCGGCTGTTGAGCGTGAAGCGCGTCGTATGCGCTTCGAGCCAGCGCGCCGGAACTGTGAGAACGTTCCTGATGACTTCTTGCTCGACGTCCGTTTCGTGCTGGGCGATTAAGATCAAAGGCTTCCGCTAGAATTAGGGCCGCTGCACTTGGTGCAGCGGCCCTTTTTTATTGCAGTTCGTAAAAGCGCGAATAATCGCGCACCAAAAAAGGGGCGGCCAAAGGCCACCCCTTTTCGCACGCTTAGTATGTGGTCGAAGGCCTATTCGAACAATTTTGCCCAACGTGGCTTGACCCGGTCTTTCCAATGACCGCGATGGTAAGCATCCGAGGCAATCAGCGGCACCACAGTAGAAGCTTCGGCAAACACCATTTGCTCTAGCGCTACAGACACCTTGCCCCACGAGCAGGCTTCTTTCAGGGTCGAGGAAGAGCAAGCACCATCGCGTACGTCGGCCACGGTGATCTGAACGGCATAAGCGTGCATTTCAGCTTCGACGCCTAAGATCTCGGCGCAGACGACGGTGTCTTGCGCAAAGTTCTTCGGCACGCCGCCACCAACCATGAACAGACCGGTGCGACCGGCTGCGATTTTGATATCGGTCAGTTCGCGGAAGTCTGCGATCGCATCGATTACCAAATATGGCTTCTTGTCCTTCATGCGTTGGACTTGGTGCTTCACCAAGCCAAAGCCAGCAGAGCTATCGACAAAGGCAGGGCAGAAGATCGGCACGCCGCACTCATAAGCGGTTTGGATCAGGCTGCCTTCTTTCTTGGCATTACCTTCGCTCAACCATTTACCCATCGCCGAGATGAAAGCGCGCGAGGAATAGGCTTTTGGCTCTAGGCTGTCAGCGATTTCTAGGATGGTGTGATCGCAAGCCTGCAGCTCTTCTTCATCGATATAGGTGTCATAGATACGATCGATATAGAGGCTGCGTAGGGTCTCGTCGTCTGGCACTTCCAAGGCCTGGTAGTGTTTGAAGCCGAGCGCCTCAAAGAAGTCCATGTCGATGATAGACGCGCCGGTGGCGACGATGGCGTCAACCATGCCGTACTTCACCATGTCGCGGTAGACATGCATACAGCCGCCAGCGCTGGTCGAGCCAGCCAAGGTCAACCAGACAGAAGCTTCCTTGTCGGCGATCATGGTGTTGAAAATCTCAGCGGCGCGACCGGTGTCGCGGCTGGTGAAAGACATCTTCTTCATGCTGTCGATGATGGGGCGGGCGTCATAAGACGCGATATCCACATGCTCGACGACATTGGAGAGAAGTTCTGCTTTACGATTTACGTTGATGGATTCAGCCATAGTTTGGGCACTCTTTTAACCTGAGCCACAAGGCCAGCGACCGCGCCGGAACTCCCTATGGGCCAGTGATGGGCGGCATTAGCTGAAATTGCATCAGAAAGAAATCATGCATGTGTGACTGTTGCAGTCGCGGTCAGGTGCAGAGCCAGGCCTCTAAGTGGATATTGACGATTTCCGGGGCCTCCTGCTGCACCCAATGGCCCACGCCTTTCAGGCGGAAGAGCGTGAAGTCTTGAACGAGGCCTTCATAGCCAGCAGTCAATTCCACGCCGAGCGCGAGGTCTTCTTCGCCCCAAATCATTAAAGTAGGCGCCGTGATGGGGGACACCTTGTCGCGCGCAAAATTGCTGAAGCCTGTGGTCTGTGCGGCTGCCCGATAATAATTGACCATTGCCGTCAGCGCGCCCGGAATAAGGGCATTGTTGCGATAAACCTGTAGGTCCTCTGGTCCAAAATTAGTCTGGTCCATCGCAAGGGCGCTAAAGGCCCGACCAATCGCCTGCGCGCCGCCAGCGGCCATCAGCCTTTCGGGAAGCCATGGAAGTTGGAAGAAGAAGACATACCAACTCTTCTTCAATTGCTGCCAAGTCCGCAGGCCTTCGGCCAATCGGGCGGGATGGGGAACATTGAGGATCACCAAGCGCTCAAGAGGGCGCTGGTTTGAGGCTGCAAATGCCCACGCGATCAAAGCACCCCAATCATGGGCGATCAACGTTACAGGCCGACCTTCAGATGCCTGATCGATCAGCTTGGCGACGTCCTCCATCAGATGTTCGATGGCATAATCCCGCATGGCCGTCGGTTTGGAACTATGGCCATAGCCGCGCAAATTGGGTGCCCAAACTTCATAGCCGAGCTTCACCAATAGCGGGATTTGAAAGCGCCAAGAGTGATTGGATTCCGGAAAGCCATGCAGCAGCACTGCAAGCTTGCTTCCGCCCTTGCCTGCAATAAGAGTCTCAAGGCGCTGCCCATTCGCTTCTATAAAGATGGTGTCACCAAAAGTTTCAAACGTCATGGGTTGTTCCTTTTGTCCCAACTCTAACCAGATTGCGATGCGAAGCCTAGGCGACCTCCCTCAAGCAACCACGGACAAAGCGCTATCCGCCTCCTTGTCTTTGGTCTTGGTTGAGGGCATTTTGGCTCTATGAGTATGCATGTCCCCTCCCAAGAGGCGCCAGAAGCCCTGATGCTCGCCATGGGTGCTCGCGCCCGCGCCGCGGCCAAGGCGGTTCGCGAAGCCAGTGCCGCCACACGGTCTGCGGCTCTTAGTGCAATGGCGCGTCACATCCGCACAGCCGCACCAGCCATTTTGACGGCCAATGAAACAGATATGGCGCGCAGCGCGGCAGAAGGTCTGTCGCCCTCCATGCTAGATCGGCTCAAGTTGGACCCTGCTCGACTGGAAGCCATGGCAGCGGCGGTCGAAGATGTGGCTAGTCAGCCCGATCAATTGGGCGAGGTGATGAAGGACTGGACGCGGCCAAATGGCCTGCACATGCAGCGCGTCCGGATTCCTATTGGTGTGATTGGTATCATTTATGAGAGCCGCCCAAATGTCACCGCCGATGCAGGCGCTTTATGTCTGCGCTCTGGCAATTGCGTCATTCTACGCGGCGGCTCCGACGCGATTGGCAGCTCAACTGAAATCACCAAAGCCCTGCGTGCAGGTTTGGCAGAAGCAGGTTTACCCGAAGATGCGATCCAACTAGTCGGCACGACGGATCGGGCGGCTGTAGGGGCGATGCTGGCCGGGCTTGACGGCTCCATCGACATGATCATCCCGCGCGGTGGCAAAAGCCTCGTCTCGCGTGTTCAAGCAGAAGCCCGCGTCCCGGTGTTGAGCCATTTGGAAGGCATCTGCCACACCTATGTCCACGCGGGTGCCGATGCCGACAAGGCAGTTGCCTTAACCCTCAATGCCAAAATGCGTCGCACCGGCGTGTGTGGCTCGACAGAGACGCTTTTGATCGACCAAGCAATTGCCTCCGCCCTATTGCCCAAGATTGCGACGGCGCTGATGGAAAAAGGCTGTGAGCTACGCGGCGATGCAGCTGCCCAAGCCATTGTGCCGATGGCAGAGGCAACAGAAGAGGATTGGCGCACCGAATATCTCGCGCCTATCTTGTCGATAGCCGTAGTGCCCGGGATTGAAGCGGCCGTCGCTCACATCGCGCGCTATGGCTCCGGTCATACGGATGCGATCGTGACGGAGGATCACGCTGCCGCTGAGCGTTTCTTGCATGAGGTCGATAGCGCCATCGTGCTGGTCAATGCCTCTACCCAATATGCAGATGGTGGCGAGTTTGGCTTTGGTGGCGAGATCGGCATTGGCACGGGACGCTTACATGCACGTGGGCCTGTTGGTGCTGAAGGGCTTACGACCTACAAATATGTTGTGCGCGGCTCTGGTCAGACCCGCCCTTAGTTCGGGCAACGGTTGAATATACGACCGGGGCCAGAGCCATCGACGGCTTTGCCATCGCGCACTAGCACATAGGGCTGGAGTTCAGGTAGTCGGCCTTCAAAGTGCCATTCCTGCATCTGGTTTGGGCCAATCCTTTTATAGCGCTCGACGGTCTGGTTGCAGCCGACCGGCGCACAAACCCGTGTCTCAATTTCAATCAGGCCGTCGGGGCTGGTGCCAACACGTAATAACTCCAGCTTCTCGCCATCGCCCTTTTTGCCAGATCCCACTTCGACTTGCGGCGATGGGGTGAAACTAAAGGTTTGGAAATTTTCTTTCTTGTCACAAGTTGTCGCACGCCAAACCGATTGGCCCAACCATGCTTGCGCCGGGTTAGCTGGTGTTGCACCTCCAGCAAGTCCGCCTCGAAGGCCCGCAGGCTTTTTCGGCTTTGCCTCTGCCGATACACCCAGCAAGGCAGTCACCAGCAAGGCGGTCATGAGCACTGCAAGAGAGCTCAAAGGTTTTGGCGTAGATTGAGATGGTCGCATCAGTTAACTCCAAGCCCCAGTTTGCCAGACCCTACCTTGCTAGGGTGTGAACAAAGCTTGCACGCGATGCGGAAACATTCTGGCCCTGCGCGCCATCACGGCCTATCGTTGATCCATGAGCGATCCAGTCTCCCTGCCGTCAGGAACCCCAAGGGGTAATCCGATGCGAGATGTCGCCTCTCTGATCGGGGGGCAGACACTGTTGCAGATTGCGGGCGGCCTATTAAGTGTTTGGCTGCCGCTCCAGATGCAGGCACTTCAGTTCACGGGCACTCAAATTGGCTTGGTAGCCTCCGCCTATGGTCTTGGCTTTTTGGCCGGGGCTTGGTTCGCGCCAATCATGCTGCGCGCCATCGGAGCCATTCGCAGCTACGCGGCTGCCGCATCCATCGCCTGTGTGACAACACTGCTGCTCTATGCAAGTGATTCCGCTTGGGCTTGGTCGATCAGCCGCTTACTGGCGGGGGCAGCGATTGCGGTGATGTTTGCCGCGGCTGAAGGTTGGATGGCGTCTGCCATCCCCAATGCGCGGCGCGGCGATGTAACTGGCTTTTACATGCTGTGCACCAAGCTGGGGCTTGTCTCCGGGCCCTTCATTATTGGCTTTACCCATCCAGAGCCGAATGCACCTGGGCCGATTATGGCCGCCGCCGCCTTTCTGGCGCTATCTTTGGTGCCGATCTCCATCGCGGATACCAGTCCACCACCGCCTGCGACTGTCTTACGTATGTTGCCCTCGCGACTGTTTAAGCTTGCGCCGGCAGCCTTTGTTGCCGCCGTCGGCTCGGGGCTAGTCAATGGCGCTGTTTTGTCGCTAGCGCCTCTTTATGCCAGCGAGCGGGGCGGGCCGCAGGCTGCAGCGACGTTCCAAGCCGCCGCTTGGATTGGCTCGTTGCTCGTTCAGTGGCACGCGGGCAGACTTTCTGACCGGATGGACCGACGCATTGTCTTGGCCATCCTGATTGGCGTTCCAGCAATTGCGGCCTTTATTCTGGCGACGATAGGGGCGGAGCTTTCGCTCACCTTCAATACAATCCTGTTTGGCATTTGGGGAGCAGGGGCTTTGTCCTATTACGGTATTGCGGTTGCCCATTTGGGGGACCGCACACCCCGAGCTGAGTTGGCGGCTGCAAGCTCTGGTCTCCTATTTGTTTGGGCAGCGGGAACCATTATTGGTCCGGCCATCGGCGGCCTGTTGGTTGAGGTGACAGGCAGCGCGCTCTCCATCTTCTGGCAGGCCGGCGTGGTATCTGCCATCATGGTGCCGTGGGTCTTGTGGCGCACGGCGCGGCGTCCCGCAGTCCCGCGCGAAGACAAAGTGGGCTTTGGCCCCGTGCAAACAAACTCGGTCCTCGGTCAGATCTTGGCCATGGGGCGAAAGTCGTCCGATGACGAGGAACCCCACACCAAGCCATGAGTGCATCCGCGCTGCCAATAGCCTTTCAAGCTTGGTTTACCGGACGTAACTGGGCCCCACGTGCCCATCAGCTTGATCTTTTGGCTGCTGATCAAGCCGGAGAGCATAGTCTCCTGATCGCACCCACAGGGGCTGGGAAGACATTGGCGGGCTTTTTGCCCAGCCTGATTGAACTGGCCGAGCCTGCCCATGAGCCACGATGTCTCCACACGCTCTATATCTCGCCACTCAAAGCCTTGGCGGTGGATGTCGAACGTAATCTAATGACCCCGATCGGAGAAATGGGACTACCTATTCGGGTGGAAACGCGGACCGGTGATACACCCGCGACGAAACGACAGCGTCAGCGCTATGATCCGCCTGACCTCTTGCTGACGACACCTGAACAAGTCGCCCTATTTGTCGGCATGCCAGATGCGGCCAATCTGTTTCAGGGGCTCAAGCGGATTATCATTGACGAGGCCCATGCCCTTGCACCAACCAAGCGTGGAGATCTCTTGGCGTTGGGGATGGCTGCCTTGCAGCGCTTTGCCCCGTCAGCGCGCCGTACGGGCCTTTCTGCTACCGTGGCTGATGAAGCGGCTTTGGCTCAGTGGATTGCGCCTCAGGCTGGCTCTGAGGCCCGCTTTGCTCGCATTGTGCGCGGGCCAAAAGGCGTCGCACCTGATATCTCGATGCTCTTGTCCGAGGAGCGCATTCCTTGGGCTGGGCATACGGGTCGTCATGCCATGCAAGAGGTCTATCAAGCGATTGAACAAACTCAGATGGCTCTGGTCTTTGTCAACACGCGATTTCAAGCCGAACTGGCCTTTCAGGAACTCTGGAAGATCAACGATGCCAATCTTCCAATCGCGCTGCATCATGGCTCACTCGATGTGTCGCAGCGCCGGAAAGTGGAAGAAGCCATGGCGCAGGGCCGTTTGCGCGCCATTGTTTGTACTTCAACGCTCGACCTTGGGATTGATTGGGGCAATGTTGACCTTGTGATTCAGATGGGGGCTCCCAAAGGCTCCTCTCGCCTGATTCAGCGGATCGGTCGGTCCAATCACCGGCTGGATGAAGTCTCTAAGGCAGTTCTGGTGCCAACCAATCGGTTTGAAATGCTAGAGTGCCAAGCCGCCCGAGATGCGGTCTTGGCACAGCATCTTGATGGTCCTGTCCCGCGACGCGGCGCGATCGATATATTGGCGCAGCATGTTATGGGGTGCGCCGTTGGAGGCCCGTTTCAACCTGATGACCTCTTCGCAGAGGTCACCTCCGCAGGACCCTATCATTTGTTGCCGCGCGAACAATTTGATCGGGTCTTGGGCTTTGTAACTGATGGCGGCTATGCCCTGAAATCCTATGACCGATTTGCCCGATTAATCCGCGACGGGCAGGGCCGCCTCTTATGCCGCAATCGCGAGGCCGCACGGGCTTGGCGCATGAATGTCGGTTCGATTGTGGCAGAGCCAGTTTTGAAAGTCCGCCAAGTTTCCGCCAATCGCTCTCGCCGACCTGGAACGCCAGCGGGGGGCAGCACATTTGTTGGCGGCCGTGTTGTCGGTGAGATTGAGGAATATTTTGTCGATGGCCTGTCGCCGCGCGATACTTTCTTGTTCGCTGGCGAAGTCTGGCGCTTTGAGGGGGTCTCGGGCACCGATTGTCTGGTGAGCAAAGCGCATGACCAATCGCCAAAAGTGCCGTCTTGGGCAGGCGGTAAATTCCCGCTTTCGACCTATCTGGCGGGCCGTGTGCGCACCATGATCGCCAACAAAAGCTATTGGCCGACCCTGCATCCGCAGCTGCAAGAATGGCTTCAGATGCAAAGTTGCTTTTCGATCATACCCCAAGAGGATGAAATCTTGGTGGAAACCTTTCCACGCGGCAATCGCTTCCATTTGGCATGCTATCCGTTTGAGGGCCGCCTAGCCCATCAAACCCTCGGCATGTTGCTGACCCGCCGTCTTGAACGGCTGGGCCTCGATCCTTTGGGTTTCGTTGCCAACGATTATGCCATATCGGTTTGGGGGCAGAAGGATATGGCCCGCGTCGATATGAACCAGTTGCTAGATCAGGATATGCTGGGTGATGATCTGGAGGAGTGGCTGGAAGAAAGCGTCTTGATGAAGCGGACGTTTCGCACCTGCGCAGTCATTGCCGGTCTGATTGAGCAAAACCAAATCGGCAAGACCAAGACAGGCCGGCAAGTTACCTTTTCGTCGGATTTGATTTTTGATGTATTACGTCGCCACCAGCCTGACCATATTTTGCTGGAGGCTGCGCGCTATGAAGCCGGTGAGGGGCTCTTGGACATCAGGCGACTGTCGGAATGTCTAACGCGCATTGCCGGGCAAGTCCGTCACCAGAAACTTGACCGGATATCCCCCTTCGCCGTGCCACTGATGCTGGAAATTGGCAAGGTGCCCGTCAATGGACAGGCGCTCGAGAATATTCTGGAAGAAGCTGCGGGTGATAGCTTGTTGCGTGAAGCAATGGGCCCAGATGGTTCAGGCTTGCTCTAGCCGCGCTGCCAATGCCTCAAGGCGACCAGCTGCGCCGTCCAGAGCCGTAACCGGTGCTGGATCAAGGGCAGCTTGGGCAGCATGTGCCCGAACATCACTCAAGCGCGCAATTTCGGCTTCAGCTTTATCAAGACGCACTTTCAAATCGTGCATCTCGTCAGCAACGATCAAAGCACCCATCAAGAAAAGCCGTTGGTCACCAATTTGTCCGACCGAACTGGCTAGGCGTTTAACATGCTCATCGAAATAGCGGGCCAAGCGCATGACATGTTCTTCTTGGCCTTCATCACAGCCAATCGCATATCTGCGTCCGTTTATTTCAATCTGTACTTTGGCCAACACACGGCTCCATGGGTTCGGTCAGACTTAAAACCGGTTCTGGTCAAAACGCCAGTGTTTAACCTGCATTGGAATGGGGCGTTTAAGTGACCCCTGGGCCTATCCTTGCGATTGGCCGTGCGGCTAGAAGGCCGCTTTAGATGAACATGCCAACGACGGTCGAAATGCCGCCCGATATCAAGCCGATGATGGTGATCAAAACCGACGTAATCGTAAAGGCACTACCCATCTTCATGCCGAGGCCTGCCACGACCGACAAAGCGCCACAGCCCAGAACCGATTGCAACCAAGGCACATCAGCGCCCCAGATTAGTGCCATACAAGCCACCATGGCCGAGATCAGGACACAGCCCCACTGTGTCGCAACCAAAAACGACTGATACATGGCAGACTGCTCTGCAATATCCATTTCGCCGGGGGTGTAGTGATCGTCGTGGCTGGCCATGTGAACTCTCCGTTATGTTTCTCTTAGCCGCGCATCGGGGTCTTAGGCAAGATAGAGATGCCAGCCAAACTGGATTCCAATGCGGCAATGGTTGCCAATGGCTGGTCTAATAGCAGGTGATGCTGCGCTTCAGGAATGGTCACAAAGCCTGTGCCTATTGGGAAAATCGTCTTCATGTAGTTGAACACGCGGTCTTCCATCAAAAATGAGTTGCCGCCTCGCATGACAATGGTCGGAACCTTAAGGCGGCTTGCCCGCTCCGACATGACCATAGGCGAAAAGCTATTCCATAAGAATGGGTCAAACTGCCACGTCCAGCCCCCTTCGACCTGTTTCAACGAGCCCCGTGCAATATGGTCCAAGGCCCAATGGTTCTCGCAAGGCTGGGGTGGGGCTAAGCGAAAGCGCGCCAAAGCCTCGTTTAGAGTGGCATAAACCCGATTAGGGGCTGTCCGTTTCGGTGGGCCCTTCCATTCTTCACCGGGCGGTTCGATTGGGCTGTCGAGCAAGATAAGCCCGCCCACTCGGTCGGCTGCCTTCAGCGCTGTATAAATTGCGGGCACGCCACCAAAAGAATGGGCCACAATCACTGGGGCTTGACCACTTGCGGCAAGGTTCGCCTGCTCGCAGGCGCCTAAAACTTCGTCCGCAAACAAGTCCATTGTATAGGTTTCACGCCAGTCTGATCCCCCCATGCCCGAAAACGAGAGTGCGGCGACGCGATAGCCGGACCTGGCTAAAAACGGGGCGATAAAGCTCCACCAACCCGCATGCGCACCATTGCCGTGGAGCAGCAGCACGCCCGGTTGGCCGATTGTCCCCCATATCAGCAGTTCCAGCTTGGCTCCTTCGACATGGAAGTGCTTGATTTCTGGTGCATGCGCAATCGCGTCCAATGCCCAAGCGGGATAGGTTGGGCGTTCACCGCCATACCCTTCCAACGGCCCCTTATCGCGGCTGCCTTCAGCGACTTCTGGCACGGACGAAAGTTCGGAACGAACAAGATTATTTGGGCTAGCCTCTGTCATGCTCCCGACTTGGCCTAAGGCGGACGCTTGAGCAAGCCGTGACCTTGCGTCAAGGGCCGCGAAGATTTCAGCGCAAGCCAACTCGCTGCAAGGCCTGATCTTGTCGCGCGCCGAGGTCGGCCTCGTTAAAGCCTGCGATAGAGTTCTGGAACAATTCATAGAAATTGAGCTTGGCACCCAAATGTAGATAGGCGGCACCTAAACCAATGGCCGCGCGGTCCATAAAGACAAACTCACGCGGGATGGTCACGGGACCATGTTCTTTCAGCAGATTGCGCACTTCAAACGCTTCCTTGCGCCCATAATCGCCGGGAGCTACACCGTCCGCGACGGTGCGTACGCGGTTGTCGAGAAGTGGCGCATAAATGAACCTGGCCCACAAATTGAGGACTTCGGCGAGTTTCCGTGTCAGTCCTTTAAAGCCCCAGATTTCATAAGCGGCCATGGTGCCTTCAAAGTCATTGCGCTCCAGCGAAAGATAGAGCTGCACGACGCCTGCGACAAAACGTGGTGGGAATATCCGCACGCAGCCAAAATCTAGGAGATTGAGCCGGTCAGCGCTGGGGGTCAGCGAATAATTTCCTAAATGAGGGTCGCCATGGATAACTCCTGTTGCCATCATCGGCACCCACCAAGCTTTAAACAATAAAGTCGCGATGCGGTCGCGCTCTTCCTGCGGCGCATCCTTAAAAGTCAAAAGCGGTGCGCCGTCGAGCCAGGTCATGGTCAATAGTCGCCCAGTTGACAGGTCGTCGATCGGCTCTGGGCAAGTGATGTCCGGCTGGGCAGCCAATAGATCCCCATAAAGCCGCATATGCTGGCGTTCGCGCGTGTAATCGAGCTCTTCGCGCAAACGGTCCGTGACTTCCTCAACAGCCTCACTCGGGTCTAGGGATTTCTCAAAAGTTCGAAATAAACCGAGCAGGGACTTGAGTTGTGAAACATCAGACTCAACCGCACTCGCCATATCTGGATATTGCAATTTGCATGCGACCAATCTGCCATCATGGAGCGTCGCGCGATGGACTTGGCCAAGTGAGGCAGCGTGTGCTGCTTCGCGTTCGAAGCTCGCAAAACGGCTCTCCCAATCGGCCCCCAATTCGGCGCGCATCCGCCGTTTGACAAAGGGCCAGCCCATCGAGGGAGCATCGGACTGAAGAGATGCAAGCTCTTCAGCGTAATCAGGGGGCAAGAAGTCGGGAATGGTGGCTAATATCTGGGCCACTTTCATCAAAGGCCCTCGGGTTTTTCCGAGGGCTTGGCGCAGCGCAATGGCTATCGTCTTGTCGGCATCATTGCCGCCAGCCAGCCTTTGGGCTCCAAAAGTGGCCGCAGCCGCGCCCATGTTTACTCCAACACGGGCGACCCGGCTGAGCCGGCCACTTAATCGATTGCGCTCACGATCTTCGCTCATGTTCTCTATGTAGGGCGATAGTCTGCCCGAAGCGAGGTCTGGGTATCAGTTTGCCGCCAGAAACAGCGCGACTTCAGTTAGGGCCCCGCGCGCGTCTGAACTCGTTGCGACGAAAATCTGCCAAACATGGGGCAAGCCGGGCCAAAGGCTTAAGCGTGCTTCAACATCGGCTGCCCAAAGCGCATCTGCAAAGGCGATGGCTTGGTCCCGCAAAGTCTCAGCACTGCTGACTTGGATCAAGGTTGGTGGAAATAAAGCCAGCTCTGACGGTTTTCCCATGAGTGGTTCAACCAAGGCATCATCTGGCGCGGCAGAAGCAGCATAGACACTCCGCACATGTTGCATGCCTTCGATGCTTACGATTGGGTCACGCGTGGGGCATTCGAGGCGCGCTGGCAAGGCAGATGTCGTCAGAAAAGGGCTCATCAGTACTAGTCGATCTGGCAAGCGGCCCCCCATTCGGCCAATCTGGATGATGCTCGCCGCAGCCAGATTCCCACCAGCAGAATCGCCTGACACATATAGTCGCTCAGCCGAAGCTTCTCCATCTGGACCTGTCTTGGCCGCAAAGCCAATGGCTGCCACGCATTCCATCAGACCCGTGGGGAAGGGGGCCTCTGGTGCCAGCCCATAATCGATCGCAAGGACTGCAGCTTTGGTCGCTATCGCCAGTTCAGCCAACATCGCCCGATGACTGGCAAGTGACCCTGCGATCCAGCCGCCGCCATGCAGATGGACTAAGCGATGACCGGGAACCGCATCAGGTGGGACCAGCCATTCGCCGGCTATCTGGCCGATTGAGACTGAATCCCGCCTGCATAGGGCCAAGCCCGCCCCTGCCTCGCCACGACCATAGAAATCTGCATGCTTGCGTGCGGCTTCAATCGGGTCCGCAGCATCTGGCGGCGTGGCCAGATGTTCAAACATACCATTGAGCAAGGCCGTGCGAGTGGGGTTTGTCATGGGTGATATCCCTCAGAAGTTGCGCGCGATCGAGACGCCAAAATGACGCGGCGGATCATAAGAAGCAACGCGCAAAGACCCCAAAAGCGGCGACACCACAGACATGCTGGATAAGGTTGTTTCGTCGGTCAGATTGCGGCCATAGGCGGACAAGGTCATGGCTCCACTAGGCGAAGTCCAACTCACGCCAATATCCAATTTTCCATAGCCCTTTTGAAGGGCATCCGGGGTGTTGAATTCGGTGAAATAGAAGTCTGATCGCCAAGACGCTGCGCCACTGGCCATCACCACCGCACCGCTTTTAAGAGCCTTCTGCCATTGCACCCGAACCCCACCGGTGAAGTCGCTGACCATTGGCAGGGTCTTGCCCTTCAAGTCGAAGGACGTAAAGCCGCGGCGGGGGTCCGTGGTCGAAAAGCGATCAAAGCTCGCATCGAGGTAGGAGAGATTCGCCGAAAGGGTCAGCTCTTTCATCGGGCGGATACTGGCTTCGCCTTCAATCCCCTGAATGGTAGCCTCAGCGGCATTGGCAAGAATCTGGCTCAAAGGCCCGATTTGGACAACTTGCAGATCGCTGTAGCTGCTATTGAAAGCGGCAAGGGAAATGGAGGGGCGATTACCGCTTCCAGTTAGCTTGAGGCCCAATTCGACGTTTTCAATCGTTTCGGGTCGAACGGCTGGGGTAAACGCGCCTAGGTTCAGCGCTCCAGCCTTAAAACCAGAAGAGACGGAGCCATAGACCAAGACACGTTCTTGCGGCCGCCACTCCACAGTTCCTTTGCCGCTGACCTTCGACCATGACTTCGACTGTGATCCCGTTGTGAGGCTGAAGAAGTCGAGGAATTCATCAATCTTCTTTTCGTCAGAATTGTACCGGATGCCGCCTCGTATGGTTACTTGATCATTGAGCTTTAGCCCGAGTTCGCCATATGTCGCCCATGAGTTGGAGACGAGGTCGCCGCCGCCAGCGAAGCGGAACGGAATCGGGAAATTGAGTGGAAGCGCCGGGTTTAGGAACGCACCGGGCAATTGGCCTGGCACGGTCGTCACACGCGATTGGTCGAACTGCATCGCAGTCGCCCCGACCAACCACTCGAGGCGGCTGCCTTTTTGAGAGGCCGCATAGACTTCCAAGCTTTTCTGTTCGCTTTGAGTGTCGAGTGTGGTGACTGCCACGGGTCGCGCTGTACCGTCCTGATCAAACGTAATCGCACGATCGCTAGAGCGGATGTCGGCGATTACGGTCAGTTCAAACGCCTTGAAGCTTCTCTCGAAAATGCCGGTGAGGCTTTTGACTTCCCGCTCGTTGGTGCCAATCTCGGACGTCAAAGTTCGCGGTGCGGCAGGAGGTTTGACCCCGTATAGGAACTCGGCGGGTTGCGGGAAGGGATCGGGCAAGACTTTGAGCGCGGGGCCATTATTGTCTTGCTTAAGGCCAGAAGCGATGAGGCGTAAAGTTCCGCCCGCTAAGTCGGTTTCGATTTGAGCCCGGACAGAGCTTAGACTTTCATCGTCGAAATGATCTGGGCCTGACGCCAACGTGTTGCTAGCAAAGCCATCCAGCGTCTTATGCTCAATCGCCAAACGACCCCGCATCTGTGAGCTGATTGGGCCGGATAACGTCAACGCCCCCTCAAGGCGACCAAAGTCACCAAGGGTCAAGGCGGCTTCCCCTTCAAAACTGTCCGTGGGTCGCTTAGAGACCAAATTGATCGCCCCGCCCGTTGCATTGCGCCCATAAAGGGCACCTTGTGGACCGCGCAGGACTTCGACCCGCGCAATATCTAGAAATGCGACCCCGGTCGCTTCCTGATCCGACAAATAGACACCATCGCCGTGTAGCGCGACACCTGGGTCACCACCTGGATTGAAAAAGGAGTTACCGACGCCACGAATATAGATTTGGCTGATGCCAAAGTTTGCCGTGTAGGCCAGACTTGGCACCTGAGCACCGAGGTCCGCAAAGCCTGCGCCGCCGGTAGCGCGCAATTCATTACCCGTTATGGCCGTTAAAGTTTCAGCGGTATCGAGCAAGACCGTACTGCGCTTTTGCGCGGTAACCACAATGGTCTCAGGTTCCGTTGCTTCTTGCGCCAAGGCTGGGCCGGCAGCAAAGCAAAACGCGATCAGTGTCAAAGCGGTGCTTTGGATTAAATTGGTGCGCCTGATTGGTAGATTGGTCTTCATCGCATTTCCCCTCTTGTTTTTCAAAAGAGATTGCGGGCGATCAACGATCTCGGGAAGGACGCTTTCGTTTAGCTGGGGCGGACATTTTCGCTCATGCAGGGAGTTTGCTAGTGCGCTTGATTCCGCCATCTTTGCCGAGCTCGACGGAGGCTGCGGCTATCAGAGTAGCCTAAGAGGTGGGCGGCCTCTTCGCTCACGACATGCGCCGCACTATGAGCTTGGTCATGGCATTGCCGGTAAGCTTCTAAGAGACTTCGGAAGGTGGTTCCCCGGAAGCCCAAGTGTCGGCGCAAGGTGGCGGCGCTTACCCCTAAATGTCGAGCAATACTGCTTTGATGCGTTTGGCCGTTATCAAATGCCTTCATGACTAAATCGACGAAGTCCTGATCCGCTGTGTCACGATGCAATGCTTGGGCTGAATCCGCCAGCTTCCGGTAGATCGCCTCGGCTTCGCTTTCATAATGCTGGATCTTTAATGGCAATAACTTTGTTGCAGCTGCTTCCGTTGTGTATACAACGACGACGGCATCCGAGCTGTTCAACCGAATGGGCCGATCAAGCAGAGCCAGCATGGTGCCAAGGTCTGCTGCTCCGATGCGTGGCAACTCAATCCAGCGCACCACAATGGCCTCACCGGTAAGCCACAAACAGAAGCAGTGCAGCACCATCACCCAAAGCTCACAATAAAGCGCGCCTGAAGGTTGGCCCATGAAGGGGCAGGTGACCGAAAGCCGCAGGCCACTGCGGGTCGTTTCAATATGCAAATGAATTTCTGAGTTGAAGAGTTCAGATGCCAGTTGAAAGCGCCGCAAGCCATCGCCGAAATCATCTGCTTGGCTCATGCTCGAGGCCAGAACTTCGAACGTACCAAAGCGATGGGGGCGTGAGGCCAGGCTATGTGTTTCGTCCTGACTATAACGGATATTGTTATTCAGGAGCGTCCATGTTTGTTCAAAGGAGATTGACGCCTCAGAACCCGGCCATTCGAGTGCGGATAAGCTGAACAAGCCCTGCGCCGCCTCTGGCCCGACCAAGTCGATTAGATAGCGCACTGGGAAGGATGTTCGTCTCACGCGGCAGGGCATTTTGATCGACTTCCCCTTAAAGCGCATGTTGGGATGTGCCCTGCATGCAGAAACCCGAATAACGCACCTAAGTGTGCAGAAGCAGGCATGCCTTGTCTAGCCGTCCATCTCGACGGGCGCGTAGGGGCTCTGCTAGGGAAAGAGGTGCCTTTAAGGATTCGCGCAATGTCATTGCCCCTGTCGATCTTTATCATCGCCAAGAATGAAGTGGATCGTCTTGGCCAGACGATTGAATCTGTGAGGGGCCTATCGAATGATATTGTGGTGGTCGATTCCGGTTCCACCGATGGAACGCAAGAGTTAGCAGAGCGTTTGGGTGCTCGGGTAATCTTTAATCCTTGGCCGGGCTATGGCCTACAAAAGCAGTTTGGCGAGGATCAGTGCCGCCACGACTGGATGCTTAATCTTGATGCCGACGAAGTTGTAACGTCAGAGCTGGCAGCCTCCATAGAAGCGGCCATAAGCCGACCGGATCTTTCGCCATGCGGGTTTGAGACCGATATTATCGAGATGTTTCCAGGTGAAGCCCGCCCCCATGCTTGGGCTTTTCGGCTAAGCCCAGTTCGCCTTTATCATAAACAGGTTGGGCGATACTCGCCTTCGCCCGTGCATGACCGTGTCGATATGGTGAAGGGGCCCCCCGTACACCGCCTGCAGGGTGTGATCGAGCACCGCTCAATCCGCTCGCTGGGTCATGAATTGATCAAGCTGAATGCCTATGCGGACATGCAAGCCGATGATCTCGATAAGAAGGGTCGCAAGATCGGCGCGGTGCGTTTGGTCGCAGAATTCCCGCTAGCCTTTATGAAGGCCTATATCGCGAGACGACATTTTGTGCGTGGGCTCTATGGCTTCATGACAGCAATGAATTACGCGTTCTATCGCTATCTACGGCTTGCCAAATACTGGGAACGCCGATTGGGACGCTAAGCTTTAGGGCTTAACGGCCCAGCCCCGCCAAAAGCCTTCGACATGTGCGGCCAAAAAGGCGTCGACGTCAAAATGCGCTTCTTCAGCTTCGCCAAAGGTTGCCATCATCATCGCTACTGCTGCCACTGGCGCGCAGAATAGTCGTGTGAGAGTAGCAGCATCTGTGCCTTGGGTTTCCACGGCCGCTAGAGAGCGCTCAAATAAGTTTTTGATGGATGCTTCGACGGGGTCGATGAAGCCATGGCGCAAAAAGGCGGCCAAATCTGGGAATCGGTCTGCTTCGCCCACTGCAATGCGCCAAGGTGCCAAGGCGCCGGGCGCGCTCAGAGCTATCCGAGCATCTCGGACCAATTGGTTCAGCAAAGGTTTTGTTGGGCCGCGATGTTCGTCGATCAAACGGCACGCACCTTCGATTTGGTCGGCAAGTACCCGCCGCACCAATGCTTCAAACAATACCTGCTTGGAGTCAAAGTAGCGATAGACAATAGGCTTTGTTACGCCGATTGCTGAGGCAATGTCAGACATTCGAGTGCCTGCGTAACCATTCTCAGTGAATAATCTTGTAGCCTCGATAAGAATTCGCTCGGCACGGTCCTGAGCTGCGACCGCCGGTCGTGTATTCAATTTACCTTGTGGCATTCAAAATCCTCCACTTTTAAAATTCGTTTTTTAGCTTTTACATTGCGTCGCGCACATGAAAAGGCCTAATTTGCATTAGTTACCACAGGAGAACATTGCCTATTGGGTATTTTCCTGCGTTTTTTTCGAAATCATTATTTGAGTTAAGTAATCAGTGCGTATCGTCCTGATTCTATTATCTGGAGAATCGGCCCTGTAGCGCTTATTCATTTTCCGTTCAGAAATGATATAACTTTTGGTAACCTAATTGGGGAAATCGTCAAAAGACTTTGACAAGTCATTGAGGCTCGGAAATTTTATCGCATTGATTATAGTGGCATAAAATTTTAGCCGGCTGCACGGATTGGGGAAAGCCCGTACCAGTGCAACGAAAGGGGCACGCTTCGGATTTCACCCCAAGCGGGTATTAATTGAACTGGCACCTTGAATCACAAGCATATTTCGGCACGCCCGATGCCAGTACAATCAAGCGACCTCGGCTTGCTCGTCGGTTACTGCAAATTATTGCTGCTGCTGCTCCATTTGGTGCTGCATTTCGAGCGCAACAGCCCTTTGAGGCTTAGATGCGGCGATAAATTGATCGGGCCGGGTCCTTGGGGAGCGCACCACTTTCAGGAAGTCACTGTCTAATGAGAGGCGCTCGGCTTGGCGTACATGCACGTCCACCTCCAGCAAGCTATCCGCATCACCCTTCAAAACGCCCCGGGTCGGGGGTACATCGGCATAGTCGCGGCCATAGGCAACTACGACATGGCGCTCATTGGCCAGCATGTCATTGGTTGGATCAAATCCAACCCAGCCTTGTTCGGGCAGATAGCATTCAACCCAAGCATGGGAAGCATCTGGAACCGAACGGATTTGGGTATCCTGTTCTGTTCTTGCCAGATAGCCAGACACGTAGCGCGATGGCACGCCCCAATGCCGGGCCACCGCCAACATAATGTGGGCAAAGTCCTGGCACACGCCCTTGCGGTGCTCTAGCGCGGCATCAATTGGGCTATCGGCGGCGGTAAAGCCTGGCACATAGTCAAACGCCCCATAAATCTCTTTATTTAGGATGCGCAGGCCCGTCAGCGGATCAGGTGGCAGCACCAAAAGGTTCCGTTCACGCATGAAGGTCTCTAGGTGACCAGATCCATCCACAAAAGTCGAAGGACGCATCATGTCGTAATAACGGCTTCGAACTTCATCGCTGCGCAAGTGGGCCCAGGCACCTGGATCAACTTTCACCGGCAGGGGCTCGGTCCGTTCATAGGTCTCAACCATCGCCCGTGAGCGAATAATCAGCTCGGTATGTTTGGCCGGTACGTCAAAATGATAGACGATATTCCCGAGCCAATCTCGATACGTCATCATTTTGGCACGGGGCTCGGTGACAATATCAAACCCGACTAGGCGCTGCATCGGTAAGGTCAGGGGCTGCAGCCACAATTCCATCACGCTTTCACGTACAGGGGCCGAATAGGTATAGCGGGTCTCGTGGGTGATCTCGAGGCGCATCAACGCACTCCTAAAGTGCTGGTTCCAGGCAGTCGGTCTGCCAAGGAATAGCTGATAAAAGCCGCGTGAACGGCCTCGGAGATGGCGATGCAATCGTCAGCGACTTGGGCGATAAAGGCTTGGCCGTTTTTGCCTGTAACTTCATCGAGCACTGCAAAATTTAGCCGTGCTGCTAAGCGACCAGACAAGCGGGTGCAGGTCTCGCGCGCACGCTCATCAGCCAGCGCACCAACCGCATCGATATGTTGGGCAATCGTGTTGGCGCAAAAGCGCAAAGATCGTGGAAAATACGGGTCTAACACCAAAAAGTCAGCAATCTGATCGCGCCGAAAGGTCGCGGTCTTCACCCTTAGGTAAGGTTCAAGACCACAACACATCCGCAACAACTGAACCCAACCGAAATCGCCAATGGCCGCCTGCTTCTCGCCAAAGTGCAGGTCGAGCAAACGGACAATCAATTGTGCGCGTTCAACTGTGCGGCCCATCGACAGGAAGTGGAAGCCTTCACCGTGGCTCATGGTGCCAGAAACAATGCCTTTGAAGGCATGCAAGTCATTGATCGTTTCTTCAAAGAAGCCAGCCGAAATTTGACCAAAGTTTCGCTTAGTTGCGGTCTCCCGCACCCGGAAATAGAGCCGGTTTAGACGCTCCCACATTTCGGTTGTAATTTGATCGCGAACTTGGCGGGCGTTTTCCCGCGCTGCGAAGACAGCGGTATGGATGGAAGAGAGATCGCCTTTGCCACCAAAGGTCAAAAGACGTGCTTCTTCTAAAGCATCCATGCGCGCAGCCATAGGGGCGGCCCCCAAGGCCCGCATTGCGCGCTCTGTCGTCATTTCAGCTTCTTCTGCCCCGGCCTCAAGCCCGGCAGTTAGGGTGATTTGAAGCACCCGGCAGGCATGCTCGGCGCGCTCGGTGTAGCGGCCGATCCAATAAAAACTATCTGCAACGCGCGATAACATCATGACCGTGCCCGCCCATCACTTGGACCCGATAAAACCCAAGTATCCTTAGAGCCGCCGCCTTGGCTCGAATTTACCACCAGCGAGCCCCTGCGCAGAGCCACGCGCGTCAGGGCCCCAGGGGTTAGGGTCATCTTAGCGCCACACAGGATAAAGGGGCGCAGATCGACGTGGCGGGTTTCAACAGCGCCATCAATATAGGTCGGTGCGGTGGAAAGGGAGATGGTCGGCTGGGCGATATAATTATCTGGGTCTGCTTTGATTTTGGCAGCAAACTCCTCAATTTGGGCTTTTGTCGCATGGGGTCCAATCAACATGCCATAGCCGCCACTCTCGCCAACTGCCTTGACTACCAATTTGTCGAGATTGGCCAAAACGTGCGACATCTGGCTTTTCTCGCGACATAAGAAAGTCTCAACGATATCAATGATCGGATCTTGATCGAGATAATGTTTGATGATTTGCGGGGTGTAGGCATAGACGGCTTTGTCATCGGCAACACCGGCACCAGGCGCATTAGCAATCACGACATTGCCAGCTCGATAGGCGTTCATCAAGCCTGCGACACCAAGCGTGGAATCGGGTCTAAACGCCAAGGGGTCCACAAAGGCATCATCGACGCGGCGATAAATCACGTCCACGCGTTTCAGACCTGACGTCGTACGCATATAGACGACGTTGTCATGGATGGCTAAGTCGCGCCCTTCAACTAAGGGCGTTCCCATCAGGCGCGCCAAAAAGGCGTGCTCGAAGTAAGCAGAGTTGAAGACACCGGGGGTCAGCACTACGACTGTGGGGTCTGGCTGATATTCACTCGCCAAGCTCTTAAGCATGGCCAAAAGGTCATCGGGATAGGTCTCAACCGGGCGAACCCGTGCTGCACGATACAGGTCTGGAAAAGCGCGCTTAACCGCATCGCGGTTGGACAGCATATAGGAGACGCCTGAAGGGACCCGAAGATTATCTTCTAGGACAACATAGGCCCCGTCTTCGCGGCGGATCACATCGGTGCCGCATATGTTGACATAGGCACCATGGGGCACTTCGACGCCCAGCATTTCACGGCGATAGTTGGATGAGCCTAGAATCAAGTCTCTCGGCACATAGCCGTTATTGATAATAGCTTGGTCACCATAAATATCAGCTAAGAATAAGTTTAAGGCTTCCAGCCTTTGCTTAAAGCCGCGCTCTAACTTGTCCCACTCCGCCGCCGGAATAATGCGCGGTAGAATATCGGTTGGGATGATCTTTTCTGTCGAATCTTCGTGGCCATAGACAGTGAAAGTCACGCCTTGGGCCATAAAGGTGCGGTCAATATTGGCTTGTAGATCGCGTAGGCTTTGCGGGGTGGCTTGGCTTAAGCGATTATAGAGACCAGCCCAACCGGGACGTGGGTCGCCCTTGGCGTCAAACATTTCATCATAGGCAGCCCCCAACCGATAGCCTTCAAAAGGCCCTTCTTGGCCGGGGCGCGGTGGCGCAGCCATATCACTTATTTTGTCAGGCGCGCGCGCCATGGTGTTTCCCCTTGTACGACCGCACTCCACGGGCGAGCACGCTTTCTGTCAAGCGGACTGAGTGTGTCTTGCGCAGGGCTGCCTAAAAAACAGGCACATCGAACTTCAGACAAGCTCGGCAAACAGCACTTGCTCCAACCACCCCATGCCTGTTAGCCTGTCGCCAAGCTGACAAAAACAAGATGATCAGGAGTGCTAGGGATGCGGTTTGAGGGCTCAAAGAATTATGTAGCGACGGATGATTTGAAAGTCGCGGTCAATGCGGCCATCAAACTAGAGCGTCCTTTGCTGATCAAGGGGGAGCCGGGAACCGGCAAGACGGTCTTGGCAATCGAAGTGGCGAAGGCTTTGGGTATGCCGTTGTTGGAGTGGCATATCAAATCGACCACAAAAGCAGTCCAAGGCCTCTACGAATATGATGCGGTGACCCGCCTACGCGACAGCCAATTGGGCGATGAGCGCGTTAAAGACGTCAAGAACTACATCAAAAAGGGCAAGATGTGGGAGGCGTTCGAACATAAGGGCCGCTGTGTTCTGCTGATCGACGAGATTGATAAGGCCGATATCGAATTTCCAAACGACCTCTTGCAAGAATTGGATCGGATGGAGTTCCACGTCTATGAAACCGGTGAGACGATTAAGGCGATTGAGCGCCCCGTCGTGATCATCACATCGAACAATGAAAAAGAATTGCCAGACGCCTTCTTACGTCGCTGCTTCTTCCATTACATCAAGTTCCCAGACGAGGACACGATGCAAGCAATCGTGGACGTCCATTTTCCCGGTATCAAGAAGCGCTTGATCGCCAATGCTTTGGCCAGCTTCTACGACATGCGCAAAGTACCAGGCTTGAAGAAAAAGCCGTCTACATCGGAATTGCTCGATTGGCTCAAGTTGTTGGTCACAGACGATATTGACCTCGACGCCATCAAGCAAAAGGATCCGTCAAAGCTGATCCCGCCCTTGCACGGTGCTCTCTTGAAGAATGAGCAGGATGTTGCCTTGTTTGAGCGCTTGGCGTTTTTGGCGCGGCGTGAAAGCCGGGGTTAGAGTCCACGTCCTGTTAGGATAAACACACATGTTCCAGCGCTTCTTCTCAGAACTTCGCGACGCCAAGGTTCCTATCAGTTTGAAGGAATATCTGCTTCTGATGGAAGCGATGGATAAGGAAGTGATTGAGAGCGACATCACGGAATTCTACTATTTGTCGCGCTCCGCACTGGTCAAGGACGAGCGTAATCTCGACAAGTTTGACCGCGTCTTTGGCCATGTCTTCAAGGGCTTAGAAAAGACCAGTGAAGCGCTCGGAGCAGCGATTCCCGAGGATTGGCTTCGCGCCCTGACGGAGAAATACCTCACAGAGGAAGAGAAGGCGGAGATCGAAAGCCTTGGCGGCTGGGAAAAGCTGATGGAGACGCTGCAAAAGCGCCTCGAAGAGCAAAAAGAGCGGCACGAAGGCGGCAATAAATGGATCGGTACGGGCGGCACCTCACCTTTTGGGGCCAATGGCTATAATCCTGAAGGCGTGCGGATCGGCCAAAAGGAAGGCCGCCATGGCCGCGCGGTCAAGGTTTGGGACAAGCGCGAGTATAAAAACCTCGACGATCAGGTTGAGTTGGGCACCCGCAATATCAAAGTCGCGCTGCGCCGCCTGCGTCGTTGGGCTCGCGATGGGGCTCCGTCTGAGCTCGACCTCAAGAGCACGATCGATACCACCGCAAAGAATGGCTATCTCGATGTTGTCCTGCGGCCAGAGCGACGCAACACCGTCAAAGTGCTGATCTTCTTTGATGTTGGCGGCTCGATGGATGCCCACATCAAAGTGTGTGAGGAATTATTCTCTGCCGCGCGCACCGAATTCAAGCACATGGAATATTTTTACTTCCATAATTGCGTCTATGAGGAAGTGTGGAAAGACAATCGTCGCCGCACCGCAGAGAAGTTGCCGACATGGGACGTGCTGCACAAATTTCCCGCTGACTACAAAGTCGTCTTCGTTGGTGATGCGACGATGAGCCCTTACGAGATCACCTATCCTGGTGGCAGCGTGGAACATTGGAACGAAGAGCCCGGTGCCGCTTGGCTGAAACGCGTGTCTGACGTCTACCCGCATCTCATCTGGATCAATCCTGTGCCAGAGCGGCATTGGGACCATACGCCTTCGGTGAGCTTGATCCGCGACGTGATCGGGCGCGACCGCATGTTCCCGATGACAATCCAAGGTCTTGATCGGGCCATGCGGGAATTGGGGCGGTAGATCTGACTCAAGGTTGATTGTCTTGTGAAGGCGACCAAATCAGGAAAGGTTAGCATGTCTTTTAGAGGAGCGTGCTGATGTCTATCGTCCGATTTAAGCCTGTTGTCATTGGCCTTGCCTTGTCCCTCGTTGGGTTGGGCGCACTTGCCGCGTCGCCAGATGTTTTTGCCAAGCTGGATGTAGACCAAGATGGGCGTCTGATTAAGACCGAACTGCAAGTGCCCTGTGATCGCGAGATTTTTGCTTCTTTGGACCGCAATGGCGATACCATCATCGACCGCCAAGAATTCCAGACCAGTGGCGATATGGCGACCTATGAAGACAAGGGCGGTGTTGACGATAAGGGCGTCTCGCTCCGGTGGCTAGAGTTTCGCATCGGCCGCTTTGACCTCCAAGACGGGACGTTCATCACCTGCAATGCAACGGAGGGGCAATATCCGCTGGAAGTAACTGCATCCCGCGCTGACATCGAATTGGCTAAGCAAACCATTCAAAGTCGGCTGGTCGAAGATGCCGCCCGCAGTGCCAAACGCTAGCCTACCTGCCCGAAGCGCCTCATGAGGGGGTATGCTGGCTGAAGTGCTCCCCCCACAAGAACCGAA
>VYLK01000202.1_pt1 | contig 24673 bp, 29 predicted proteins | sample 5114321 | NCBI WGS metagenome assembly VYLK01 (sample SAMN12291792, study PRJNA351875) | freshwater metagenome | isolation source: freshwater lake | place: USA: Michigan, MSU2 Lake | collected 2011-08-16
TCCACCAAAATTGAACTTATAGAGCGGGCCAAAGATCATGACCACATCATCGCCAAGCAAGGATGCATTATCTCTAAAGTCTAAGTCCCCGAAGAAATAATGTTCCCCCGGCTGTAGCTGCAGAATGCCATTACTGAGGACATCAATTTTTTCACAATGTACGCCGGGCGGCATGACATAGGTTTGGCCTGCACCGATGCTGATCCGCTTGAGCGGCTGACAGCCGGCCATGGACTTTGGGTTCAAATTCAAAGCGGTGAAAGGATCCTCGATTCTTAATGCGCCGACGTTTGCAGTGGGGTTGATTTGGCCTGTGGCGGCGGTTACGGCCTGCACACGTGATGCCTCAATCGCCGCCCTATCGTTCGCCGCAATCCGCTCATTTGAGTGAATGAGGCACCCCCCGGCACGGATTGTCGCCTGATCAAACAAATCGAAACCCGTGACAGCAGCGACGCCCACTCTAGCAAGAAATTTCGCAGTCTTTGTTGGGGGCTGATAGTTTGTTTGCAGGACACACAATGGGATGTTTTGCAAACTCTCAGCCGTAGCGGACACTGATAGATTAGCAGAACCGATCCCAGGGACCCCAATCATTGGGCGACGAGCACCGGCTGCCGTAACCGTGATTGTTCGCTGAGTTCGGTCCACATTGGCGGCAAATGTAACAGGTGTTGCTGACCCAGCGCGGGCGTAAGAGTCTGAGGCAAAGGCAACCGCGACGGCTTGAATGCCGACTGCATCGCGGGAGGGAATAGCCATTTCTGTTGCGCCTGCGAGGGCGGCAGAATCGACGATCGCCTGGAGATGCGAACGTTCGGCACTGACCATGGTCAACTCAGCCGCCATGGCAACGGCTCCAGCGATCGGCACAAATGCAATCGCAGTGACGGCAGCGATATTACCACGAATATTCGACAGCAGCGCTTTCAACATTTAGGACCTCAATCAGTCGAGTGTACCTAATAATCGAGTATAATTTGTTAGCTCAGACCGAGTAATTGAGCTTGGCTTGAGTAAATCCTTATTAAGGTTTGATTTGACTTGCTTCAGTGAAATGTCCCTAAAAATTGGCAGCACATCCCAGATTTACGTCCGCTTTCGCTTCTCGTGCCCCCCAAACCAGACCATCCGCAATCGGCCAATGCCTGACGACGGAAACCGAGCGATTGCCACGTTCAAGACCTACCCGAGAAACAATCCTGGAGTTCTTACGGATGATAAGCCGTCGAAATCACTTTCTGGCGCTAGGTGCCGCCCTATGTGGCTTGACCGCAGGCAGTTATACCCTGGCACAACCAGCCCGGTCTCCTAGACGGATATCTCCGCTTACTCCGGTTCAGTGGGTGACCCCGAAGGTCGAGGGCACCGGGCTGTCATTCCGGACGTTCAGAAGCAAGGCCGCAGGAACTGATGTCAGTTTCCACATCTATGCGCCTCCGGCGTATAAAGCCGATCCGGCCCGGCGACTGCCTGTGGTATATTGGCTGCATGGGTCTGGCGGGGGCATTGCGGGCATTGCACGTTTATCTGCGCTGTTGGATGACGCCATCGCTGCTGGGCGGTGCCCACCCTTATTCATGGTCTTTGTTAATGGACTCCGGATGGGGATGTACGTTGATTGGGCGAATGGCCAAGTGCCGCTCGAGACAATCATCATTCATGAACTTGTTCCACATATCGATGCGAACTGGCCGACGATAGGCAGTCGCGATGGGCGCTTGCTCGACGGGTTCAGTATGGGCGGATACGGAGCCGGACGGCTAGGGTTTCTTTATCCTGAACTCTTCGGTAGCGTTTCCATGATGGGTGCCGGGCCAATGCAGGAGAGGCTGGAGAGGACCCCGCGCGCGAGTGGAGTCGTGGCGGCAGACCTCCTTTTGGAAGTCTATGGTGGCAGTCAGGAGCGCTTCGAGGCTGTGAGCCCGCGCCGCTACGCTGAACAAAACGCTGAAACACTCTCCCGTAACTCGCGACTACGGCTAGTCATTGGCGACCAGGACGAGACCTATCAAAACAATCGAGCTTTCCATGAACATTTAACTCGGCTCAAAATACCGCACGACTGGATCGTTCTTCCGGGGGTTGGCCACGACCCGATCGGGCTTTTGGCCGCCCTCGACGACCGTCATTGGGGCTTCTATCGAGAAGCGTTCGCAAGACACGGTAAGTGACGTAGTTGCAGTCGCCTTACCAGTGCCCCCCAAATAAGCCAGACCATCCGCAGTCGGCTAAGTTTTGTTGAAATACCGATAGTCTCAAATGCGCCGAGGGTGGTCGTTTGGGGCGAGTTGGCGGCTGCTCAAAAGCGGACAAAGCCAATTGCACGGCAACAATTGTTCTTTTGGAATGCCAAAGGCCTAACTTCGGCTATCGCCAGAAACATCAGTCAAAAGCCGACATACCCACTCCCACAGCAGGCCGTTCGCCGATGCGGGCCAGCCACTCGGTTACGATGGGCTTATCGAGGAGTGCGGGGAAGCCATGATCGAGGCCGGCTTTGAGCCATGGGTAGTGCATGATGCCGGCGATGGAGTAATCACCTGAGAGGAATGGCCGTCCATCGCCCAGCATGCGTTGAACTACACCTGTCAAACGCACACATTCGCCAAAGAATAGCGCCATCATTTGTGGGTTTCTGTCAGCCTCTTTGGCCGTTAGTTGCTCGTTCAAGCGACCTAGGTTGGGACCAATATGGGCGGCTTGAAAGAAGGCACCCTGAATTGCAGCGTAACGGGCCTCGCCCGACTTTGCTAGAATGATGCCTTTGGCGTCATACTGATCGGCCAAATAAGTAAGAATTGCGCCTGATTCCCAAATTGTCATGCCCGTCGCATCGTCATGCAACACTGGGATCTTGTTGTTGGGCGCAATATCTAAAAACCACGCTTCATGTTGCTCCTTTTGATCAAGCCGCAAATGACGGGGCACCCAATCGAGGCCAAGCTCTGCCAAGCCAATAGCGGCCTTGCGCGCGTTTGTGGTCGCGGCACCATAAAGGGTGATCACAATCGCTTCTCCGTGTCCGTTTTGGGTTGCAGGGATGCCAACATCCAGCGTCGCCAGGACGGGACGCTGAGAGGTACGAGGATGCTGATCAGAAGAATACAGCTTGAAAGGGCAATGCCAGCGCCTGAAAATAGCGCCTGGCCAATGTTGGCGAACAAAAAGGCCTGCACCATGCACCCAAATAGAACCGCAACGATGAAGCGAAAGAGGCTCATGCCTGACAATATCGCGGCATATTGAAAAACATGTTTCGGAAAGAATGGGTAAGCACAAATGCCAAATAATGCCCATGCGCTCATGCGGCCTTGCGCCAGTTTGCGCACCCATGACTCAACCTTTGGCGGCAAAGTGCTCAAAACTTTATCCCGGCCTAAAATGGCGACCAAGCCAAATTTCAACATGCCGGACAAGAACATCCCAAGCCCGGCGTAAAGGGTGCCAAAAACGGGGCCAAAAATAGCGCCGCCCGCAAGAAGCAACAAACCGGTGGGAATAAGAAATAGAAAGCGGAACGCCAGAATCCCGACGAATGTGAGGGCACCCCAGATCCCCAAGCCCTGCACAAAGGCGCGTAAAGAGTCTAAGTTCCAATCGATTTTGAGTTGAGTTCGGATCACAATGGACACGCCAATAAGACCGAGCACAATACCAATCAGCAACAGCCAACGATAAAGCGGCACGCCGACAATTTCGATGAATAGCCACCTACTTGACCTCAAAGTCGCTTCCTTATGCATCGGTTACGATCACGGGGGCAAAGCCGCCGCCAGAGGTACGGAAGTTCGTTGTTTGGCCCTGATATGCCCGGGCGGCCAACATCAAAGGATCACCTGAAAACGTGTAAACCCTGATATCGAACTTCAAGGCTGCCGGGCCTACTTCAGTGGCAACAAGACGCGTATGGGGTGCCACAAAGGCTTGGGCGACGTATCCACCTTTTACAATCTCGCTCCAAACGCGTTGTGTTAGTTTATCGCCACGATAGGCCGCCGCACCGCCAAATCCGGTGGCAGGCTTAAAAAACAGATGCCTGCGTCCAGCCCAGAGGGCATCAGCCCTTTCGAGTGTTACTTCGACGGTTTCGGGTAGGTTCGCCAGTGCGCTCAAGTGTCGGGGTGCTAAGTTCAGCGCGTCGCGTTTTGCAGCATCGCTTAGAAATGCGAGATTGCGCTTGTCGGCATACAAAGCATGATGGCGAGGCGAAGGTGTAACGACGACTTGATCTTGCAGCATTGCAGCTCGCAAGACCTCAGAATGGGGCATAGCCAACGCAAAATCTGTCAGACGATTGTAGACTATGTCAATGACCTGATCTCCTGCTATCAGGCCGCGGGGACCAATTGCAAGTGAAGCGGCGTCGACAATGATTGTTGTGATACCCTGTTTATTCAAGAGTGCCTGCGCCAGCAACATGTCAGGATAGAGGTACTGCCCCTCAGGATTGTCATCGACAATTGCAAGTGTTTGGGGCTGACCTAACCGACCAGCAGCGCGCCATTCTGACACCACCATCTCATAGATGCGCTCTTCGAAGCGACTGGCCCCAAACGCAAGAAAGCCGGGCAGCGGTCCACCCTGCACGGCACTGCTCAGCGCATGAACAAGAAATACGCCGCCGGCATTGGTATTGACCTCAATCAGGCGCGGACCGTCTGGGGTGATATGGAAATCATAGCCCATTAGAACGCCACGCGTTTCGGACTGAATATTAGCCAAAGCATCATCGGCTCTGGATAGATTTATGTCCTGATAGCTGACGGTCTGAGCCGCCGCTTCAATGGCGTGAATCTGGTCAATCATGTCGTCGAGATCGCTGGCCGCAAGAAAAACGCCAGTACTCGCAAATAGGTTTGGCTTGGCAGCCAAAAGACTGGCCATTTCTGGGACCGTCACCGACGACAAAATCGAAGCGTCAATTTGCTGGCGGCCCAATGGCAGACAAAAACAAGTCTCATTGAGCGCAGCAATTTCCGCCTTGTCTGGTATCAAGCTAGCTGACTTGGCGTTCATGCGCTTATCTCGTCGTCGAGAAGCTGGACAATCTCAGGGCGCTTGCCGCAGCAATCATGCATCAAAAACTGCATCAATTCGCTAAAGCGGTCGTAGCAGGCGCAATAAATTACTTCACGACCATTGCGGGTCGATCTGACAAGGTTTGCGTTTGTCAGAACCAAAAGCTGCGCCGAAGCCGTAGTTGGGCCGATCTGAGCAAAGCGGGCAAGATCGCCCGCAAGCATGCCCTGTGGCCCCGCTTGGATCAGCCTGCGCACCAGCGACAATCGCCCTTCATGAGCAATTGCCGACAACATTTTAACAGCGATATTTTGTTCCATAATTCATGGATACATGAAATAATAAAAAGAAGCAAGACGAAGTTTTGTCTGGCCATCACCTTGTTTCTGATCTCCGATTCTACAGTCTTCAGAACGTCGAGGTCTTCATGTTTAACGTCCGCTTTCGCCCCCGCCCCCCCCCAGAGCATACCATCTCCTTTCGGCCAAGTTCCGCCGTAATTCCAAGGTCTAAAATGTGTCACTTATTGCCGCTTAGGGCGGGTGCGGGCCTTCCCGAACGCAGACATTCCCTGCGCTGAGCATAAAGATCTGGCACTACCTTACACTCTGCGGTCTTGGTTTTGCTTCCTACCTTAGAGGGCCTTTGCTACAGGCTCTGCTGATGCAAAGGCTGTGATCGCGTTTATGCGCGCAAAATGGGGCGTCAAAAATTATCGGGCGGGGCACGCAAAGTACAGCCTGAGGTTGCTCTAAGTGGCCCGGTCAAATAATTGCATACATTTGAATTCCACTTAATCTTGGTGCATTCCAAAGGAATGCAGCCTACCTCGCGAAGCGCATTTCTACTATTCGTAACAGCAACAAAGATCAGTCAACTGGGCCTTATTCATTAGCGCTTGCTTTCGAGGCCCATCAAGATGATCTCAAGCCGCTTTATTTGAAGCATCAGGCGATTAACGTGCATAACTGGCCACAATGACAGTTTGAGAATAAGCGAAATCAGAAGAAGTACCGCCGCAGGCAATCCCCAATGCAGCGCCTCAAGGACGGTACCGGCTTGGAAAAAGTGTACGCCTGCCCATAGACTGCCCAAAAATGCTAACGTTTGAGCAGCCATTACGACTGTGTTTACCCAGCCATTTGTTCCAGTAAACAGACCTAAAGATTGTGAAATAAATGGCGGTTCTTCGCCAATTGCACGCAAAAGCTCTCGTTCTTCGGCTGCAACGGCTTTAGCGATGGCATCGTCCGAATGTGTCATTCTCTTTCTCCTTCTAGGGAAGCCCGTAAGTTTGCACGAGCATGCATGAGACGCGTTTTAACTGTCCCAACGGGGACCTCGAGCGCCACCGCGACTTCTGCGACACTCATTTCTTCAAAATAGTGAAGCGCAACCGTTGCCCTTTGGTCTGGCGACAATTTACGGATTGCGCGACTTAATTTTTGGGCGTCGGAGGAATCTATTGCCGAATCAAGCTCAACCACCGCTTCTGGCTCAGCCAGAATCGCGCGTTCAAGCTTGCGTGCATGCGCCAAGGTTGACACCATCCGTGCGCAACGCCTTGTCACTATGCGAAAGGCCCAAGCTGGAAATGCCCGCACCTCGACTAAGCGGCCAAGGCCCTTTGCAATCTCAACCCATGCCTCTTGTGCTGCATCTCGCGCACTCTCTCCATTCCCCAACAGCCGCCACGCGTGGGCGACAAGTTTTGGGTGCCAAAGCTCAACCAGACGCCCAAACGCCGCCCTGTCGCCTGCTTTTGCCGCTAGGACCAGGTAGTCGTTAACAAGAACATCGACTTTGCTTTTCATGGGTTATCAGTGATCCTTCATGACATAGGTGCACACAAGGACCCAATTGGTTCAATTCCCGACTGCAACTTGCTAGCGACGGACTGTTCAGGATGCAGGTCAAAGATTTTTCGCTGACTCAAACCTGCAAAGCAGCTTAATTGGGATCAGATCAGGCCGCTATCTAGACATTTCCATGGGCAGGAATTGGAACGCGTAGTTAGATTATGATAATTCCTCGGACTGAGCCAGGATGGATGATAAGATGAAAATCGCAGGTTTAATTTTTGCTGGGCATTTCACACTGCTACCGGCTAACGCGCTTGCGTGGACCTATATACCGCCCGCTTCTGGAAATTCCTTACCAAGCATCGCCCACGATGTGGCTGCGCATCCGAAAACCACTCTCCTAACAATTATTACAGCCTCAGACCCTCAGACGCAGCTGATGGCTTTGGCATTAACACGAGCGGCAATGGCACAGGGAGAGATCCCTCGTATCCTGCTATGCTCATCAGCGGGAGATTTGGCACTAAGAAATGCGCCAGCAGAGAGCTTTCAACCACAGCGACCATCAGGAGCCAGTCCAGCGAGTATGATACGATCACTGATCTCTGATAAAGTGGATATCCAAGTTTGCGCAACCTATTTGCCAAATAGAAATATGGACAAAGGCGCATTGTTGGAGGGAGTTGGCGTGGCGGCACCTACCGAAATAGCAAAAATCTTCATCGACAGAACTGTCCGTGTCCTTACATATTAGATCCACAGTTCTAGGCGCGATTCCACAATTTTAAAAAGCAAAGTGCTTTGCCACCTGTAAATGGCCCGGATCAGGGGGCTGGGTCAGCCCAAGTCTTTGCTAATTCCAGAAAGTCCACAGCTTGGCCGACACTCTGCACTAGCTGCTTGTAAGCAACAGGCTTGGTACTGCTGGTTAACTGCTATCGGCCAATTGCTGCCACTTGCCAACGCCTAACGCGCATTCTCAACAATACTTACCCAAGCTTCCGAATAGCTTTTGGCGTCAAGCCTGTTGTTCGAATGAGGAGCTGCCGGAGCGTGTTTTCATCGTTATAGCCGACCTGCTCAGCTACCCATTTGAGTGGTCTGGCCGTTGACTGTAGCAATTCAATGGCAACTTCGGAGCGTATGCGTTGAATGAGGGCAATTGGCGATAGCCCAAATACCGCCTGAACCCGCCGCTCCAGTGTGCGGCTGCTTGTCGAAAGGCGATCTACCAAGTCCGTCACCTGCAGAGGCGATGAGATGCTTGCTTGGATTTCTGCGATAAGCCTTATGACTAAAGGGTCTTTAATGAGGAGATCTGTTACGCGCGCTTGTGCAGACTGAGGTCCGCGTCGAGGACTGACGCTATAGCGTGCGACTTGGTCTACTACTGTGGAATCGAGGAGTTTTCCTATGAGCAAGAGCATGAGCTCGATATGGGAGAGCATCCCCCCGCCGCACAGCGCCCTGCCAAACTCGGTTGTTAGCGCGTCTTCTTGAAGATCAATCGCGGGAAACTTTGACCGGAACTGCGGGGCCAACCACCAGCTCGTGGTAGCCCTTCCACCATCCAATAGTTTGGCCTGAGCGGCCAAGAACGTTGCAGCGCAGGATGTTGCGATCCAAGCACCATCGTGATGAGCAGTTTTAAGCATCTCCACAGCCATTTGGCCCATGTCAGACTGAAGCAAAATCTCAGGATCAGGCCAACATCCCAGACCTAGCCCTGGGACGATAACTGCCGTTAGCTCTCGGTCAGGCATTTGGGTAAGAGGCAGGGCCCCGCCAAACGATGGGTTTGAGGCTGTGGACTCTAAGAGTGTTAGACATTGCACTTCAAATAAGGGCCGCCCAACGACCAATTCCGACATGCGCAGCATGTCCAGTGTTATTGACGCCGGAGCGGATAGTGCCCCATCGGCCAAGAGAACTGAAATTTGAAACATTGGCGCATATTGCATGAAAACTGTCGTATCCGCCACTAGTGGGGTTCCCGCAGTGCCAATAAATTGCAGCTCACTTTCGGAAAAGGAGCTAACAATGTCGCGTTATCAAATCACCTTGCCGCTGATCGATCCAAAAGGATCCATTGACCCAGCAGCAAACGCCTTGCTTGAGGCCGGAAAAAAGGCAGCTAAGGGCATGCTGCCTAACATGTATCTTGCTATGGCAAACACCCCGGCTGTTTTGTCCACCTATTTGCATGGCTATGGACTATTACGCGAGCAAACTACATTCACGGTTGCTGAGTTAGAAATTGTCTTTCTGGTTATCAGCAGGGAAAACGGCTGCGATTACTGTGTCGCTGCGCATAGTCTTTTGGCAGATCTCGGCGGCATCCCGCGTGAATTCACCGACGCGATACGTGACGGCCTTCCATTGCCGGATCCGAAGCTGGAAAGTTTGTCGCAATTCACGCGCCAATTTTTGCTATCACGTGGCATGCCGGAGAAAGCTGAGGTGGATCGTTTCCTTGCAGCTGGCTTTACCGAGCATCAAGTGCTCGAGCTAATCTTGGCGATAAGTGTCAAGACGCTTTCAAATTACGTCAATCACGTGTTCGATACCAAGCTAGATCCGGTCATGAAGGTTCGTGAGTACAGCGCATTTAAATTAGGTCAAAAGGTAGTCAGCGCCTTTAAAGGAACGAAAAAGTAAGCGCTGAGAACCAACTGACTTCGCAATTGGCAAGCATAACCGCCGAGCACATCCCTTACACCATGGAGGTCGCCGATAGGCTTCTTTTACCCTTTTGGATGCTCTCGCTTTTCTGAGCCTTCCAATAAAGGAAGCCTATTGTGCGAGGGACAGCTTACCAAGGAGCCTGTGTTTTAACGGAATTAACCCACGGACCTGGCCGCCTATTCGAAAATTCCGCCTGCTATCGAACGCCCGCTCCAGGTTCATCGAAACCCCAACCCAACGGTCACCTCTCGGCCAGCACGATCAAAAACTGTCAGTCGTGCAAAGGGTCATTTATGGCGCTGTAGTTTCGTTAACCTGCTTTGAAAGTTTTGCTGAGCGCGTTCATGTGCATCCGCCAAAAGCGGAATGCATTTCTCCCAAGTTTCGAGTGATGGATTGAGGCAGGATACCCAAGACATCCACCCGTAAATAGGGTGGGGAGTGAGCTGATCGAGCGCCATGAAATCCCACTCACTTTCGATAACGCTACCTTTTCTTGGGCGCCGCGGCAGCGGGCCGAATAACTCAAAATACGCGCCCTTGCTGACGCCCATATTCAAGCGCCAAACACCGTCTCGATGAAGATGCGATGCGCAGTCATTCGCACCGTCCTTTTGCTTTATCGTGGCGAAATACGTGCCCCGCTCGAAGATGTTGCCCGGATTATAGAAGTAGGAAGTTTCGCCCCAGGCTTCCTTAGGTACGACGCCGTCAAGCTTTTCGGTAACATATCTATGGACGATTTCGGTCTCGATCCAATTGCTCTGCGACATGCTTCAGATAATCCTCAATAGTTTTGCCGGCTTCGGGCTGAAATCTCTCTCCGGTCGGCTCACAGGCCGCTGTCTTGTCTATACGGAACGCCCGGAAGTCACAGCGTAACTCGCACCAAGCCGAACAAGTCCATACACGACCCCAGTATTCCGTTTGCAATGGACGGATCACGCGAGTGGAGGTTCGCTCATCCAGCGAGGTATAAACGATTTTCAATTTGAGCCCTTCGCGGATCGCGCGGCGGATCAATGGCATATGCCTAAAGCCTGCCTGCACTCGCTCGACGGCATAGACACCAAATCCCCAAGATTTAGGGGTTTGTCGGCGGTTCGACGCATGTTGACCGACTTTGTCCATCACACGCTTTGCTGCTTCTTGAAGTTCAGTGTCCGCCGCTGCCTGAACAATCGACATCCCGAGGCTTAACGCTTCGAGCTCAGTAAACGATAGTGCCATGGGTGGCAGAAACACTGGCTCACGCAGCAGGTAGCCAACACCCCGTTCACCTTCTATCGGGACGCCGGATGCAGCCAACGTGTCAATATCGCGATAGATTGTGCGGACCGAGACTTCCAGCGCGTCGGCGATGTCGCGGGCAAGGTGGAGCCGCCCGTCTCGGACGATCTCCACGATTTCAGAAAGCCGCTCACTGCGCTGCATAGGCTACTCTAGTTGATGACAACTTCCAGCTCGGAATGGATGAGCTGGACAGTCGGTCCATCGATGGCCGAGAGGAAGATGGCGTTGCCGGGGGCCTTGCTGATCTCGGCCGCGGCGGCTTTTGCTGTGTCTATATCAGCCCACTGAATTTGCTCGATCCAAACACCATCCTCTGTACAAGAAAGACGGCGCTGCATGAAGCCGGCTTGCGCCTCGACCCAAGCATTCATGTCGTTGGCGGCGGCGATAAACTCATCGCGGCTCACGCCCTCGTTGAGCTTGAAAGTGACGGTTTCGATAACATTCTTCGACATTGGGTGTTCCTATTTGGCTGTCTAAAGGATCTTCAGCTAATAGGCTAACGCAACTGACGTATCCTGTCAGTTGCGTTGCGGCATCTGCTAGCCACCCTGAAACTCAGGAAGGTTCGATCTGAATGTTTTGCATCTAGACGCATCCACCCGCGGCGAAGGTTGGCATTCCCAGGACTGGTCACACCATTTCACCGACAACTTTTCACGCTACTGAGATGCGTGACGCCATTTCGCCGTCTAACGCCATCATAGAACGGGTACTTACGGCTGACGCGATAGCGAAAGTACGCCGATTTATAAACTTGGGGTGCTGTCGACACTACGGTCGATCACCTATCCAATCCTCAAATTGGTTCCAGGCAATAGACACTTTTGTGGACTGAGCGGGCTTTTAGCGTGCTCCGGCTAGGCTCAACTGCAAAAAATTCACCTAAAATACAGCCAAAAAAAGTGGTAGCTGGGTGGTAGCTGGCCCAATTTTAGGGCCAAAATGGCTTGCTTGGCTTGGCCAGCTACCAAGCCATTTTTCTTCTAAAATTTTGAATTTATTGATAAAAAATGGAGCGGGCGATGAGATTCGAACTCACGACATCCACCTTGGCAAGGTGGCGCTCTACCCCTGAGCTACGCCCGCGTCCTTGGGTACCGAAGGCACAAGTCCTCCGTAAGGACGGCGCATATGCCTTAGAGATGACTTAAGTGCAAGGGGGGTGGGCCGTGCTTGATGCAGCTAGGTGCGATGGGATACAGCAGGGGCATGACATCTACAGCCTCTGAGCCTGCCACCCGCGCTGATCTTTTCGCTCTTTTTGAGCAGCTAAACATCGGCCACCACACGTTGGATCATCGCCCTGTTTTCACCGTTGAAGAAGGGGCGGACATTAAGGCTGCGCTTCCGGGTGGTCACACAAAGAATCTGTTTCTGAAAGATAAGGATGGGGCGTTCTTTCTCGTCTGCGCTTTGGGTCAAACGCAGGTGCGCCTCAATCAGCTACACAAGACGCTGGACTGTGCGCGCTTGAGCTTTGGTAGCGAGGCGCACCTGTCAGAGTATTTGGGCGTCACGCCCGGCTCTGTGACGCTTTTTGCGCTGATCAATGATCCGGGGCAGAAGGTCACGTTGGTTCTTGATGAGGCTCTTTTTGCGGCAGAGCCAATCAATTTTCACCCGTTGAAAAATGATGCAACCACCGCAGTCTCGCAAGCGGATCTGGGGGTGTTTATTCGCCATTGGGGTGGACGGGTTTATCAGTGTGATTTCTCAGGCGAGGCACCCCAAGCTAAACCTTGGAGCTAAAGCCTACGAAACACAGGCCAGCGCTTGCAACCTGATGGAGCTGAGCCCATTTCTAACCGAGAAACAACTTCATCGAGAACGCAGTGTGAGAGGAGCGTGCGCACCGCACGGATACATCCATGGCCCTTATTGGCTTAGGCACGTCAAAACCCAAATCCGGCCCATCTGCGGACCCAACTGGCCTGATCAAGGACGGTAGTGATCAAGCCTTTAAGGCTGATGTTATCGATGTTTCTATGGAAACACCGGTGCTGGTCGACTTTTGGGCGCCTTGGTGTGGGCCTTGCCGTACGCTGACCCCAATTTTGGAAAAGGTGGTGCGTGCCGCCAATGGCAAGGTTCGCCTTGTGAAAATCAATATTGATGAGCATCCAGCCATTGCTGGCCAATTGCGGGTGCAATCCATTCCGGCCGTATTTGCCTTCGACAAAGGCCGTCCAGTGGACGGCTTTATGGGGGCTCAGCCTGAAAGCCAGATTAAGGCATTGGTTGATCGCTTGGTTGGTGATCAGCCCGCCGGTGTCGACGAGCTTTTGGCCGCGGCAAAAGAGAGCCTTGATCTGGGTGATCTGGGCGGTGCGGGTCAGTCCTATGCTCAAGCAGCCAGCCTTGACCCTGAGAATGCAAAAGCACTTGCCGGTCTTGCGCGCGTTTATGTGATGGGTGGAGACTTAGAAAAGGCACAAGAGATTTTAGCTTCTGTTCCTAAAGCCAAAGCGAAGGACAGTGATGTCATCAGCGTTCAAGCCCAGATTGATCTGATCTTAGACGTGGCAGAAGCTGGCGATCCGGCGGTGTTGAGCGAGACACTAGCCGAAGCGCCTGAAGACCTTTCCGCCCGATTTGAGCTAGCTAAAGCCCATATCGCGACCGGAGACTTTGAGGGTGCGGTTGAGCATTTGTTGTTCATCATCAAGCAGGACCGCGCGTGGCAGGACGATGCTGCCCGCAAGCAATTGCTCAAAGTTTTTGATGCAGCCGGGCCCATGGCAGACGTCACGCGGCACGGGCGGCGGAAGTTATCAGCCATTTTGTTTTCCTGATCTGAAAGCAACGCTTAAACGAGGACAAATTCATGGTGGCAGGTTATGTCTACCGCAAACCAACAGACCTTCCAGCAACCATTCCGGTTTTCCCACTAACGGGGGCCTTGTTGTTCCCGCGCGGTCAAATGCCGCTGAATATTTTTGAGCCGCGCTATCTCAACATGATTGATGATGCGTTGGCTGGAAATCGGTTGATTGGAATGATCCAGCCAGATGGGACGGGTGATCCTGAAAAGCCCGGTCTGTCGCGGGTTGGGTGCGTGGGTAAACTGACGTCATTTTCAGAAACCGATGATGGCCGCTATTTGATCACTTTGACTGGGATTTGCCGATTTGCCGTCGCCCGCGAGTACCAAGCGTCCAAACCCTATCGCCAGGTCACCGCCGATTGGCAAAGCTTTGCTGACGATTTGAAGACGCCGGGCTCTATGGTGGGCTTTGACCGCAAAGACTTGCTAGAGGCCCTGCGCGCCTACCTTGAGCGAAACAATCTAAAAGCAGATTGGGGTTCGATTGATCAAGCCCAAGCTGAGCCTTTGGTAAACGCGCTTTCGGCGCTATGTCCTTTTGTGCCGATTGAGAAGCAGGCCCTCTTAGAGGCGCCGACCATTGAGGATCGACGCGATGTCCTGATTGCCTTACTAGACATGGATCAAGGTGACCACGACGACGATGCCGATGATGAGGAGAGGCCCCTGCAATGACCGATGCCCCTAAGAGCACCGCCAGTGAAGGGCGCGAGATTGATCCGCGCCTCTTAGAAATCCTTGTTTGCCCGGTAAGCCGTACGCGTTTGACCTATGATCGCGACAAAGGCGAATTGGTGTCGAAGGCCGCTCGCTTGGCTTATCCAATACGTGATGGGGTGCCGATTATGTTAGCGGGCGAAGCGCGTGAACTGAATGATGCCTAACGAGGCTGTTGCTGCCCCGGATCGCCCTTGGCCGGTCGAACTGACCTTTCAGGCTGACGCCAAGAGCCTTAAGGCCCGCTTTGACGATGGGGTAAGTTTTATCATCCCGTATGAGCTATTGCGCATTGAAAGCCCATCAGCGGAAGTGCAAGGTCACTCGGCTGCTGGCAAGAAATGGGTGGCTGGGAAGCAGGATGTAGGGATTGTGCGGGCAGAGCCCGTTGGACGCTATGCTTTGCGTCTTGTCTTCGACGATGGCCATGATAGCGGCATTTATACGTGGGACTGGCTTTATCGACTTGGCCGCGATCAAGACCTCTTATTGGCTAATTATCGCCACGCCATTGGGACTTAAGCCACCACAGACAGGATTTGCGCGGCTTCCTCCGCATCCCGTCCGATCTGGGCCATGAGTTCAGGCAGTCCGGAAAATTTCATTTCTGGCCGCAAGAAGGCATGGAGGCCAACTTCTAATCGGCTGCCATAAAGGTCACCTTCAAAGTCAAAAATATTGACCTCAAACAAGGGCTGCCTAAGGCCCGTTGTCGGCGTACGTCCAAAATTGGCAACACCGCTATACCAAGCCTCATCGCCCACGCGGTTGACGCGCACGGCATAGACACCAAAGCGGGGTGCTAGCTGGTCTTCCAAGTGAAAGTTTGCTGTCGGGAAACCAATCGTGCGGCCGCGCTTTTCGCCATGTTGGACAATACCTTCCACGCGCCACGGCCGTCCCAACAAAGCCGTGACCATGGCTAGATGGCCCGCTCTTAGGGCTTCGCGTACCCGAGTGGAAGAGTAGCGTACGCCGCTGTGGTCAAGCACAGGCTCGACAATGCTGACGCCAAAACCCAACTTGTCCCCCATGGCTTGCAACATAGCTCCATCACCGCGCCTGTCACAGCCGAAGCGAAAGTCATGGCCAACGGTGACATGTCGAGGTTTGAACTTCCCAACCAGAATGTCAGTAATAAAATCCTCTGCCGCCATGCTGGCCATGGTGGCATCGAACGGGATCTCAAACATGTAGGCTGCGCCAACATCAGCCGCGCGCTCCGCCCGTAGCCGAGGTGTGTTCAGGCGGAATGACGGCGTATCAGGGCCAGCAAAAAAGCATTTGGGCGGAGGTTCGAAAGCTGCCACCGCCAGTGGGCTGTCTGGGCACGCCTCTTGAGCCGCACGCAGAACCGCCACATGGCCCAAATGAAGTCCATCAAAAGCGCCCAGCGCAATGCTCGCACCTTGAGCTTCTGATGGAATGAGAGACCGCGTATCGAAACTCAGCATTAGCCCTCGCGCTTTGCGACCATCACAATAGCTTCACCACTGAGCACTGCTTTGCCAGCGATCATGCAGGTTGTCGACAGGGTGACAAAGCCTTTCGCAGGGTCGAGACCGGTGATCTCAACGCGGCTGGTGACCGTTGCACCGATTTTTACCGGCCGCTTAAACTGCAAGCTTTGGCTTACATAGACAGATCCTGGACCTGGCAAGCGCATGCCAATTAGGGCTGAAACGTGGCTTGCTGTCAGCATGCCATGGGCGATGCGCTCTTCAAATCGAGTGGTTGCGGCGAACTCGGAGTCGAAGTGAACAGGGTTCATGTCACCAGAGGCGGCCCCGAACATTAGGATGTCTGCTTCGGTAACCGTGCGAGCAGATTCGGCGGTCTGACCGATGCTCAATTCTTCAAAATAATAGCCTGCTGCAGGATTTGGCATGGGATGTCCTTTTCTGGAACGTTATTCACGCTTCTTTAGCGCTCAACTGGTAAAGGGTTGTCAACCGTGGGGTGAGAGTGGCCGAAGCCACCAAAGGAGAAGTCGTATGGCAGTGGATATGAACGCGCCAGTATTGGTCGTCGATGATTATCAGACAATGGTTCGCATCATTCGCAATCTTTTGAAGCAGCTTGGCTTTGAGAATGTGGATGAAGCAGCTGACGGGCGCGAAGCTCTCGAGAAAATGAAGAAGACCAAATATGGCCTCGTGATCTCGGACTGGAACATGGAACCCATGACCGGTTATGAGCTGTTGCGCGAAGTGCGCGCCGATGAAATCTTGAAACCAACGCCCTTCATCATGGTGACCGCTGAATCCAAGACGGAAAATGTGATCGCCGCCAAAAAGGCTGGTGTGAACAATTATATCGTTAAGCCGTTCAACGCCCAAACCCTCAAAGCCAAGATCGCTTCTGTTCTGGGCGATTTTTAAGCATTACTAGTCTAAGGGGGGCTGACGATGCCGTCACCAGAAGTTGCTACCAAGGTTCGTGACGCAATCACGGCGCTAAAAGGCGCAGACCTTAAAGACCCTCGCTTGGGTGAGGTTCTGAACTTGGCTTCGCAAATGAGCGAAGCCATGCAAATGTTTTTTAGTTCAATCGACCGCAGTTTGTTTGACGAGATGCGCTACATCTCGTCTTATATCCAGCGCACGCGCCTAGAAATTTCCAACTTGCGTCCGAATGATCTGAGTGAAGATCGTATTCCAGGCGCTGGTGCAGAACTTCATGCGGTTGTTCAGCACACGGCTGAAGCCACCAATCTGATCATGGCGGTTGCAGAGGATGTAATGGCTGCAGATACCAGCGATCCTGCCGCTTATCAGGCGTTTGTGTCCGATAAGATGATGGAGATCTTTGAAGCCTGCACGTTCCAAGACATTACGGGCCAGCGCATCAAGAAAGTCGTCGATACCCTAACCCATATTGAGCAGCGCCTTGAGCGGTTTGCCAATGTGATGGGCGTTGAAGATGCCGAACTTGAAGAGACCTCAGAAGACAAACGCAAGCGCGAGAATCTGCTGAACGGGCCAGCGCTAAACGGTCCAGAAGTTGCCCAAGACGACATCGATGCTTTGTTTGGCACCGAAGGGGCTTCCATGGATCAAAGCGACTTGGACGCCTTGTTCGACTAAATCTATCTCTATCCTGCGGTTACCAAGCCTGCGTTCACAGAAGTCTGGAACGCATGGCTTGGCTCAGCATGTCGATCAAAGTAACTGCGACCACGATGATGATCCCAATCGCCGCGGTTTGCTCATACTGAAAGCTGTTCATGCTTTCCATCAGCTTCATCCCGATGCCGCCAGCGCCAATCAAGCCCAAAACGGTGGCCGAGCGCGAGTTGGATTCAAATCGATAGAGCGCATAAGACGTCCATAAGGGCGCTACTTGTGGCAAGACGCCCCACATAATCTCATGCAATTTCGCAGCACCTGTGGCGCGCACGCCTTCGACTGGGCGGCTATCGATGGATTCTACGGCTTCTGAGAACAATTTGGCTAACACCCCTGCAGTATGCAGCGCAATGGCCAGCACCCCAGCCAATGGGCCAAGGCCTACGGCCACGATGAAGATCAGGCCCAAGACCAATTCATTCACCGAACGCAAAAAATCCATGAGTCGACGCATAGGCCACACCAGCCAAGCCGGTGCCACATTGGATGCGCACATAAAGCCAAAGGGAATGGCTAGGATAACCGCTAGACACGTGCCCCAGATGGCGACTTGAACCGTCAGCCACATCTCCCGCACATAGACACGCCATTCTGAAAAGTCAGGATTGATCAGCCGTGTCGTGAAGGTCTGCATATTCTCTGAGTTAGTGAATAGCCGCGTAACCTTGGAGATTTCAGCGGGGCCGAAGCTGATAACCAGCAACAGAATAATCCCGCCCCAGACCAAAAGGTCGTAGAGCTTGTCCGCTGCAGTCCTCGTGGGTGGGGCGGGCACATGGCCCAGCGAGACCGCACCGCTGGCTTTCATTGGGGTCGCACTCATTTCTTGACCGCCTTTCCTTCAACGGCATAGCCTTCGGTTGGGGTTGTCGGTAGCAGGGGCAGGGCGCGGCCTTTGGCAGCTTCTGCTTCAGCTTGGATGGCGTCAAAGGCTTCCTTTGCCTTCGAAACCTTGCCGACATCACCCGACTGCTGGGCTTGCATCAGATCTTCGGTTGCTTGCATCTGCCGGACTGGCAGCAAGTGATCATTGGTGGCGGGCTGGAACAGACCAAAGCTGAGCGAAGCCAAAATCGCACGCTCCCGATCTTGTTGTGCCTTATCGCCTTGCCGACCATAATTGAGGAAGAAGTCTTTGATTTTCTTCTTCTTCACGGGGTCGAGGTCTTTGCGCCACATGATGGGATCTTCCGGCAGGGTCGGCGAGGTCCAAATGACTTTCACTTTGCCGATCAGCCGTGGATCCTGCACGCCCAAAATCTGAAGCGAGGTTGAATTGTTAGTTGCCGCGTCTAAAAGCCCCGCAGCAACCGACTGCACATTGGCCTCATGATTGGCGGAACGAACCGTTTTGAAGCAATTGGAAGGATTGATGTTGCGTGGCGCAAATAGATAGGTCATCGGCGCCAACGTGCCGGAAGTGGAACTGGCGTCGCCCATCCCAAAGTCCTTGGTGCGGTCGCAGGTCAAGAGCTCTTCAAGGGTCAATGTCGACTTTTGGTTCACAATCACCACAGAATTATAGCCGTCCACACCTGATGGGTCAGAGGAGCGAAGGAATACTTCGGCTTTGCCGGTGCTGGCGACTTCCCAGCCTGGCTTGTTCGAAAACCAGCCTACTTGGGTCTGACCAAACTGCATGGCAGTGACGAGCGGTGCATAGCCCGTTTGGAAATAAGGCTTAATTTTCAGACCGGTTTGCTTTTCCATGTCGGCCAGAAACGGCTTCCAGCGGGCACCAAGGTTCTGGCTGTTCTCTGTGGCTAGAATTGAGAAATTGATGTCGGCCTCAACCTTGGGCGTGGCCTGTTGCCACAGCGCATAAGAACCACCGATGACCATGGCCAAGGCCAAGCTCCACTGCACCACTTTTTCTAAGATATTCTGGTGGCCTGGCTTGGTGATTTCTGGAACGGGCTCTTCCTTTGGTGCCGCGTCGCCGGTTTCCTCGTCGAACTCGGCACCATAAATCTCAATCAGCCGATCGCGGGTGAGGCCGTCCTTCGGGCCGTCATAGACTATCTGTCCCGCCTTTAGTGCGACAATGCGGTCACAGAATTTCGTTGCATAATCAATCTGGTGGAGGGTGACGATCACCGTCACGCCGTCGCGCTGATTCAGGTCGCGCAACAACTCCATCACTTTACGGGCGGAGACGGGGTCTAGCGAAGCGACGGGCTCATCTAGGAAGATAGCCTCCGCGCCTTGCACAAGAGCGCGAGCGATCGCGCCGCGTTGTTGCTGGCCGCCTGACAAAGTGTTGGCGCGTTGGGCGGCATAATCAGCGACGCCCACGCGGGCCAAGGCCTGCATAGCGCGCTCTTGATCAGCTTGCGGCCATTGACCCAAAAAGCCTTTTGCGAACGGAAGACGGCCCAAGGAGCCCAGCATGACGTTTTGGAATAAGCTGAGGCGGCCCACCAAATTGAATTGCTGAAACACAAAGCCGACGCGGGCACGCGCTTGGCGGACTGAGTCAGACAATTTGCCATTCTTTTGTACTGAAATGCCCAGCAAATTGACTTCGCCAGTGCCCTCATCGGTGGTGATTAGACCAGTGGCATTGCGCAAAAGTGTGGACTTGCCAGAGCCTGACGGCCCGATCAGTGCTACCATTTCGCCGGGCTGGACGGTAATGGATACGTTATTCAATGCCTTACGGGCACCGTAGGTTCGAAACAGGCCTTTGGCCTCTAGAACTGGAGCTGTCATACTTCCCCACAAGCGATCATGCTCAGCCTGTTTAGCGGGTTTGCCGCCAGAGTCACGAGGCCACTGTATGACGGTTCTGTGACGGTGGCGGTGCGGTCTGCTTTAAGCGCGGCATTTTCCGTGCTATGGGGCCGCCCATGACACTCACCCTTGACCTTTCGCACCGCCCAAGCGCGGCGGCCAACCTTGTTGCGCCGACCACTTCAATGCGGACTTCGCTTGTCGGCCTCACTCTCGCAGAAATGCGTGAGGCCGTGATTGCGTTGGGCGTGGAGCCCAAGAAAGCGAAGATGCGGGCCCAACAAATCTGGCGTTGGGTCTATTTTTTCGGTGCACGCGATTTCGACGTCATGACCGATATCGGCAAGGACCTGCGCGCCCTATTGGAAGCCAATCACAGCCTAGATCGACCCGAAGTTATCGAACGACTGGTTTCGGCAGACGGGACTCGCAAATGGCTGATCCGCTCGGCCCCTGGGGTTGAGTTTGAGACCGTTTTCATCCCCGATGTCGCGCGCTCTGGTGCTTTATGTGTGTCGAGCCAAGTCGGCTGTACGCTCACTTGCACCTTCTGCCATACAGGCACGCAAAAGCTGGTGCGCAATTTGACGGCTGCTGAAATCGTCGCCCAAGTCATGATCGCGCGCGACGATTTGGATGAATGGCCGTCGACAACGGATGGCCGGGCTTTGACCAATATTGTCTTCATGGGCATGGGCGAGCCGCTCTATAATCTTGATGAAGTCGCCAAAGCGATTGACCTGATCAGCGATGGCGAAGGGATTTCGATTGGTCGCCGCCGCATTACCGTGTCGACGTCGGGCGTCGTGCCAAAGCTAGAAGAGCTTGGCAACAAGACCGGCGCAATGTTGGCTATCAGCCTTCATGCGACGAATGACGCGCTGCGCGATGAATTGGTGCCGCTCAATAAGAAATATCCGCTGGCAGAATTGATGGACGGTATTCGTGCTTATCCTGGCTTGAACAATGCCAAGCGCGTCACGTTTGAGTATGTGATGCTGAAGGGCGTGAATGACAGCCCGGCTGAAGCCCGCGCCTTGGTAAAGTTGCTTTCAGGCATGCCTGCCAAGGTCAATCTGATCCCGTTCAATCCTTGGCCCGGCACCGCTTATGAATGTTCGGATTGGAAGACGATCCATGCCTTCGCCGATATCGTCAATCGCGCCGGCTATTCTGCGCCCATTCGCACGCCTCGCGGACGCGATATCTTAGCGGCCTGCGGGCAATTGCGCAGCGAAAGCGTCAAGACGCGCGCGAGCGTCGCTTTGAACGAACGATTGGCAGCGGCGGGCGAGGCTTCCTAAGCCTGACCGCGCCCGATCGCCGTCAGCCCGCCGTCAATAATCACCGCTTCGCCGACCATATAGTCGCCGGCGCGGGAGGCGAGATAGATCGCTGTGCCAGCCATATCTTCCGTTGTACCAACCCGTTTGGCGGGGATGGCTGCAGCCACCATCTCGCCATGGTCGCGCGCAATGGTGTTCAAGTCGGAGGCAAAGGCCCCGGGGGCAAGGGCAGAGACAACGATGTTGTGCTTGATGAGATCAGCGGCCAAACGCTTGGTTAGATGCGCGAACGCCGCTTTGCTGGCCTGATAGGCAAAGGTATCGACCGAGTTGACCGTGATGCCATCAATCGAAGTGATATTGATGACCTTGGCTGGTTGGCCGGGCTTAGCCGCCGCCTTCAAATGGCCCAGCAAGGCTTGCACCAGGAAGAACGGGCTTTTGACATTGAGGTCCATCACCTTGTCCCAACCCTTTTCCGGATAGGATTCAATGGGTGCCATCCAGATTGTGCCGGCATTATTGACCAGAATGTCTAAGTGATCCTCCAACTGCATGATGGTGTCGGCCAAAGCCTTCACACCTTCCAAGGTCGAGATATCGCCCGGAATAGCGGTACAGCTACGCCCACCCTTGGACATTTCTTCTGCGGCGGCCACGCATTGGTCTGCCTTACGGGCGGTGATGTAAACCTTGGCCCCTTGAGCCAAAAAGCCCTCGGCAATCATCCGGCCAATGCCCTTAGAGCCGCCCGTGACCAAGGCGACACGGCCTTCTAGTGAAAACAATTTCTCAAACATGGCCGTGCTCCCGGGGTTGCTTTTTAGGTGTGTAGTCTTGGACTCTGGTGGCATTAAGGTTTCCGCGCGACGCCTTCGCGACGTGGGTCTGCTCCACCAATTAAGCCTTCTGGCGTCAAGCGAACTGCATGCAGGCCAGAGCCTTCAGCACCGCCGCCATCGCGGAAGGTTTGGCCGAGAGCTTCTAAGCTTTTGATCAATTCAGGGCTGGCGCGTGTCCGGTCAAGCGCAACGGGGCTTGAACGTGCTACGATGTTGGGCAGTGCGACCGCATCTTGTGGCGATAGGTTCCAGTCCAGCATGCCCACCATAGCTTTGGCGACATAGGCGATGATGGCATTACCACCCGGCGAGCCGACTGCCAGTTCAAAATGACCGTCCTTATCGAACACAATTGTTGGTGCCATGCTCGAGCGGGGCTTTTTCCCACCTGCCGGAGCATTGGCGATTGGCTCGCCTTTCGCATCGACATTGCGGAAAGAGAAGTCGGTCAATTGGTTATTCAGGAAGAAGCCACGCACCATGCGCTGCGAGCCAAACAGGCTTTCCACGGTCGTCGTCATGGATACGACATTGCCGCGTTGATCGACGATGACGAAATGGGTGGTGCCAAACACATTGCCTGTTGCATCGCGACCGCGCTTCACCGACCCCGGCGGCTCGCCCGGCTCAACCGTCTTCATGGTTGATGTATCAGAGATCAGCGCCGCGCGGCTTTTCAGATAAGTCGCATCAAGGAGGCCGGCGATGGGGACCGCCACATAGCGATCGTCGGCCACATAGGTGTCGCGGTCCACATAGGCCAGACGCTGAGCTTCGATGAAGCGATGCCAGCCGAGTGCATCGTTTGGGCCTGTGGACCCCATGTCGAAGTTTTCTAAAATGCCTAGGGTGGCCATAACCCCAATCCCGCCGGAAGACGGTGGCCCCATGCCGCACATTTTACGTTCGCGATACGCGCGGCAAATGGGCTGTAGCTTATTAGGTTTATAGGCTTTCATGTCCTCCATCGACAGGGTGCCCGGCATGGGGGCTTGACCTGAGCGGGCGACGATGTCGGCGGCGATCGGGCCCTCATAGAAAGCCTTTGGGCCCTGCTCAGCAATCTGCGACAACGTGTCTGCATAAGCAGCATTCTTCAAAAGCGTGCCAGCGGGCAGAGCCGTTCCCGTTGTATCCATTAAATAGGACACCACGTCTGCGCCGGGCTCGGTAATGCGCTTGAGCTGGGTTGCGACTGTGTTCAGCCGTGGGGAAACCTTAAACCCGTCGCTCGCCAATTTGATTGCCGGCTGGAAGCTGCGGTTCCACGGCAATTTGCCATGCTCGCTCCACGCCAGATGCAGCATGGCGATGGCCCCCGGCACGCCTTGCGAGCGGCCAGACTTTACCGCGGTCCAGAACGGCAGGGGGTTGCCTGCCTCATCGAGAAACAAGCGGTCAGTCGCAGCGGCTGGGGCAACTTCCCGACCGTCATACGCCACCACATCGCCTGTTTTGGCGTCATAGTGCAGCATGAAGGAACCACCACCAATGCCGCTCGACTGGGGTTCAACCAAACCCAGTGCAGTTTGAACGGCAATCGCCGCATCCACAGCGGAACCACCGGCACGCAAGATTTCAAGGCCGGCTTCAACGGCAAGTGGGTTGGCCGCGGCAATCATGCCGCCATGCTTCCACTCACCTGCAGGCTTGGCTTCGGGTAGGTCTGCTGTTGGCTTTAAGGCGATTGGAGGCGTTGCTGCTGGGCCTGCGGCACAGGCCGCAAGGCAAAGCGCCAAACCGGAAACTAGAATTTGGCGCATTGCATTCCCTCCACCTTAAAAGTCTGACTTCAGCTTAGTCCTTTGCGCGCTCAACGTAAGAGCCATCTTCAGTCAGGACGACAATTCGTGTGCCGGTCGCAATATAAGGAGGCACCATGGTGCGGACGCCGTTCGAAAGCATAGCAGGCTTGTAGGATGACGAGGCAGTTTGGCCCTTCATGCTTGGCTCAGTATCAACGATTTCCAAAGTCACACGGGTTGGCAGCACGGCCGCCAATGGGGTTTCGTTGTAAATGGTCAGATAGACTTCCATGTTTTCTTGCAGATAGGCCGCATCGTCACCCAGCACGGCATGGGGCACCAGCACCTGCTCAAAATTGTCTGGGTTCATGAAGACATGGGCGGTACCATCGTCATAGAGATAGTTGAACTTGCTTTCTTCCACGAAGGCCTTTTCCACTTGGTCGGTGGTCTTAAAGCGCTCGGTCATTTTGATGCCATCGGTGATGCGACGCATTTCAACCTGGGTCACCGGCGTGCCCTTGCCGGGGTGGATGTTCTGGGTTGTCAAAATGACATAGAGCTTGCTGTCTGTATGTTCGACAACATTGCCT
>VYLK01000207.1_pt1 | contig 24195 bp, 19 predicted proteins | sample 5114321 | NCBI WGS metagenome assembly VYLK01 (sample SAMN12291792, study PRJNA351875) | freshwater metagenome | isolation source: freshwater lake | place: USA: Michigan, MSU2 Lake | collected 2011-08-16
ATTATTTGGTCAAGAAAACGACGATCTTCTCCTTGGTAATGACGGCAATGATACTCTCTCTGGAGATGCGGGAAATGATACCCTACAGGGCAACCTAGGCAACGATCGACTTTTAGGTGGTGATGGCACTGATGAACTACAAGGGGGTGCTGGAAACGATACTCTGGAAGGAGGTAGCGGTAACGATCGATTATTTGGCCAAGAAAACGACGATCTTCTCCTCGGTAATGACGGCAATGATACTCTCTCTGGAGATGCGGGAAATGATAGCCTACAGGGCAACCTAGGCAACGATCAACTTTTGGGCGGTGATGGCACAGATGAACTACAAGGGGGTGCTGGAAACGATACTCTGGAAGGGGGTAGCGGTAACGATCGATTATTCGGGCAAGAAAACGACGATCTTCTCCTCGGTAATGACGGCAATGATACTCTCTCTGGAGATGCAGGAAATGATACTCTACAAGGCAACCTAGGGGACGATCTTCTCTTCGGAGAGACAGGCAATGATCAACTTTTGGGCGGTGATGGCACAGATGAACTACAAGGGGGTGCTGGAAACGATACTCTAGAAGGGGGTAGCGGTAACGATCAATTATTGGGACAAGAAAACGACGATCTTCTCCTCGGTAATGAGGGTAATGATACTCTCTCTGGGGATGCGGGAAATGATACTCTACAAGGCAACCTAGGGGACGATCTTCTCTTCGGACAGACAGGCAACGATCGACTTTTGGGCGGTGATGGCACAGATGAACTACAAGGGGGTGCTGGAAACGATACTCTGGAAGGGGGTAGCGGTAATGATCAATTATTTGGCCAAGAAAACGACGATCTTCTCCTCGGTAATGACGGTAATGATACTCTCTCTGGTGGTACGGGGAACGATGTTTTAGAGGGAAGTTCTGGCAACGATTTATTATTTGATGATAACAGTGCCAGTGGCGGCAATGACTGGTTAATCGGCGGGGACGGCAACGATCAACTACAGGGGGGTGTCGGCAATGACCTGATTGAAGGCGGTACTGGCAATGACATTATCTTTGGCGAAGCGGGACAAGACAATTTTTTCTTCGGGGTGAATAACGGTCAAGATCAAATTCTCGATTTTGATGTGGCGACGGAGAAAATTATTATCTCCCCCAGTTTAGGATTTACTAATGTTAGTAGTATTTTGGCCACTTTTAGCCGTCCTTTTCTCAATGTCACCCGTTTGACTTTGAGTACAGGCAACACTATCGATGTGTTTCACGCCAATCAATCTAATCCCTCGGTAACTCCCCTAACCGCCGCTAATTTTATTATCGATCAACCTCCCAGCGACCTCACCCTTAGCAACAACAGGATTGGCGAAAATCTCGCTATAGGTACAATTATCGGCACTTTTACCACCACAGATATCCCCCTTAACCCTACTAATACTTTTACCTATAATTTAGTCACTGGAATCGGTGCCACTGACAATAATCTCTTTACTATCAATGGCAATAAACTGCAAACCAATGTGGTCTTTGATCATGAGAGACGGAGTAGTTACAGCATTCGCGTTAGAACCACAGATCCTGCGGGTTTGTCTTTGGAAAAATCTTTAACGATTAATGTAATTGATGTTAATGAATCTCCCACAGATCTAAATATTTCTAACAGTAGCATCGCCGAAAATCAACCTCAAGGAACAGTGGTAGGTACCTTTAGCACCACAGATACCGATCGAGGAAATACTTTCACCTACAGTTTAGTATCAGGGGCTGGTTCTACGAATAATTCTTTGTTTACCATTGAAAATAATCAACTAAAAACTAAGAGCGGCTTTAATCATGAAAATATTAATAATTACAGCATTCGAGTCAGGACAACCGACGGGAATGGATTATTTTTTGAAAAATCCTTAACTATCAACGTTACCAACGTTAACGAAACTCCCACTCTTGTTAATCCGATTACTGATCGTCAAATCTTACAAGATCAACCCTTCACTTTTCAGATTCCAGCTAACACTTTTACTGATGTAGATGCAGGAGATGTTCTCACCTATAGTGTTACTCTCAGTAATAATAACCCTCTCCCCTCTTGGTTAACTTTTAACCCAACCACTAGAACTCTCGCTGGTACACCTACCGGTGCTAATGTGGGCATTCTTGACATCCGAGTTACCGCCCGGGATCGAGGGGGACTATCTACCAGTGATGTTTTTAGTTTACAGGTAAATCGTCGCATTATCGGCAATCAAAATAATAATGATCTAGAAGGAACTAATGCCAATGATTTCATTGATGGCCAGGGCGGTAATGATCGATTAGTTGGTAATCTAGGTAATGATACTTTAACAGGTGGTGCGGGAGGTGATCGCTTTGTCTTCTCTTCCCCCAGCCAAGGTATCGATTTAATCACTGATTTTAACGTGATTGACGATACGATTAACGTTTCTGCCTCGGGATTCCGTGCTGGTTTAGTCGCTAATGCGGCAATTCAATCCAGTCAATTTTTGATCGGAACTAGCGCCACTACCGCCAGTCAACGTTTTATTTACAATAAAACCACCGGGGCTTTATTCTTCGATGCAGATGGTTTAGGCGGCGCGGCACAAGTTCAATTAGCTACCCTAAACCCCGGACTAACACTAACTAAGGCAGACATTTTTGTGGTGGTTTAAATACCCAGCCGCCCGCAGGATTAAATTATGGATTTGTTGTCTCTAGATTAAATTCTTTTCGATAAAGGCAATCACTCGATCTAATCCTTCCCGTGTTTTTAAGTTGGTGAAGATAAAGGGTTTATCCCCGCGCATCTTTTTGGCATCTCTATCCATCACCCCTAAATCTGCCCCCACCATCGGGGCTAAATCTATTTTATTGATTACCAATAAATCCGATTTGGTGATACCCGGTCCACCTTTGCGAGGGATTTTATCCCCAGCTGCCACGTCAATCACATAGATGGTTAAATCTACTAATTCCGGGCTAAAGGTTGCCGCTAAGTTGTCGCCACCACTTTCCAGAAAAATTAGCTTTAAGTTAGCAAATTTTCTCTCTAACTGTTCCATGGCAACTAAGTTAATTGAGGCATCCTCGCGAATAGCTGTATGGGGACATCCTCCCGTTTCTACTCCTAAGATTCTTTCTGGAGCTAAAGCTTGCGATCGCACTAAAAATTGGGCATCTTCTTGAGTATAAATATCATTGGTGACTACGGCGATCGGATATTGATCCCGCAAATTTTTACACAGGGCATCGAGCAGGGCTGTTTTTCCTGAACCCACCGGACCGGCAATTCCCACGCGCAAGCAAGACATAGTTTTTTCGGGAAAAAGTGAAAAGGAAAGGGTTAAAAATCTTGGGGCTATCGGATATAAAAAAGAGGGGGTCGCAGGACGACACGGATTCCCATTATAATAAAAGGTTAACACAAATCTGAGAATTTGTCAAGCCCTTTTGCCAATAAATTTGGGGAAATTATCGGCAAAAAGATCACCAAAAGTCAGTGATTTGGTGGCCAAAATCCGTTAACATCTGCCTAAATAGAGGTAAACTTAAACCGATAACATTACTGTGACATCCCTCTAATCTTTCCACGAATAGACCCCCCTTTCCTTCTAGGGCAAAACAGCCGGCACATTTAAGGGGTTCTTCGGTGTTAACGTAGGCAATAATTGTTTCATCGCTGATATTGGCAAAGTGAACTTTAGTAATCCCACAACGAGTCAAGGTTTGATGATTAACTCGATCGATTAAAGCATGACCTGTATAGAGTGTACCTACCTGACCGCGCATTTTTTGCCAACGATCAATCGCTTCTGATTTATCCTTGGGTTTGCCATAGACTTCCCCCGCTACTTCTAAGACGGAATCACAACCAAGAATTAATCCTGTATCAAATTGGGGGGCGATCGTTTGCGCTTTACATTGGGCTAAAGTTTGGACAAGATGGAGAGTATTATCAGCATTAATTGTCGATTCATCAAAGTTACTTACCCGCACAATCGGATCGATTCCCACCATTTGTAATAGTTTTTTACGCGCAGGAGAAGCGGAAGCAAGAATCAAGGGAATGGACATAAGTTTTTTCAGTAAATAAGATAGAAGTTAGGTAGGGTGGGTTAGGCAATGAGAAATTATTAGACTTAATTATCAATTTATCTATTTGCCGTAACCCACCATCAGTTATCAGATTTTTAGCTATTTCTGCTAGGAATTTGTAGGATTTTCGGGGGGGAAATAACGATCTAAAATCTCAACCATGCGTGATTCTCTTTCTTCAATTTTGTCAAATCGATTGTAAAAATCTGACTGAACCTCATAAAAATCCGACATCGATCGAGTTAATTGTCCTAGCAGTTGATAAAGTCCCCGTCTGTCTTTTTCCCATTCTTTTTTAGACTCAGCAAGACTATTAGTTAACGCTTCGATCGATTTGGCGTTAGAGTTAGCGATCGCTCTAGTTTCTTTTAATCCCTGATTGGTTTCCTGTAGTCCTAATTTAATCTCCTGTAATCCTAATCTAATCTCCTGTAGTCCTGATTTAATCTCCCGTAGTTCTGTTAGGGTAGTTTCAGCAAGAGATTCGATTCTATCTAGTCTATTTTCTTCCGAGTTACTCATATTCAGTTACCAGTTATCAGTTACCAGTTATCAGTTATCAGTTATCAGTTATCAGTTACCACTTTCTTACTGATTACTGTTTACCAATTCAGTAAGTAATCTCAATTAATTGTTAGATAGTGGGACAGGCTTCTGGTTCTTTATATGTTATCTTTAATTGTAACCGGCTACCTAGTTGATGATAGATGGTGCGTTACGACGGACTTTTACCTTTAAGTCAAAACAGGAATTTTTGCCGTCTAACGCACCCTACATTTTACTATTGCCTATTGCCAGTTTCCCTAACTAACCGAGAAAGAATCAACGATAGTTTCAAAGAGTTCTTGAATTTGCGTCCAGCGTTTTTGGGAAGTGGAAAGATTAAAAGAATAGAGTTTATTATTATTAACCGTGACGCTGGCCAGATTATGACGTTCTTGGCCGTTGGCTAATTTAACTTGATATTCGAGGATATAATAATCTTGTCCGTCGATTTGATGGGATTCTGAGCGAATTAATTCTACTTCCTTATCAAGATTGGGGTTAAGACTGTTATTTTTTAGGAGACGATAGCCCACTTCCGAGGGGGTCCCTAAATCTGTTAAAGTTTTATTGTCGGGGACGGGATTGATAATAACGCTTAAATTTTCGCTCGTTTCGATCAGGTCATGAAAAACCACATCTACTCCCGCAACTTTTTTCACATCCACCTGCGTCCAACCCTTAGGATATAAAAATTGATAGCCTTGGCTGCCACTGGTGTATCCTTGCAGTCCAGCGATGGGAGTTGCACAAGCGGTGAAGAGGAGGGTGGTAATTAGGAGGAAAGTCGCCAAAAGAGATTTAATCATGATATTTTGACCTGTAAGTAGGGCTGTTTAATTTTACCTTGAATTGTTTAGGTGAACGGATTATGAAAATTAAGAAAAAATTGACAATTATTATCGCTATAGCCAGTTTTTTACTGACTATCTCTCCCCTAAGCGCTCAAACTACCGCTAACCCCGTGAAAGCTGTAGAATTTTATAATCGGGGGGTGGATCGTTTAACCGCAGGGGATTATGCAGGTGCGATCGCAGATTTTACTCAAGCTCTACAATTAGAACCGAAGGATGCCGATGCTTACTATAATCGCGGCTATGCGGAATTAGTTCTCGGCCAGTACGAGCGAGCGATCGCAGATTATACCCAGGCCTTGACAATCAACCCCAATTATGTTAATGCTCTCGGTAATCGTTGTTATGTGCATTATCTGACGAAAAAATACGAGGCAGCGGTGGAAGATTGCACAAAAGCGATCGCTTTAAACGGAAATTTTGCTGATTTCTTTATTTATCGCGGTAATGCTAAGGATGACTTAGGTAAACACCTAGAAGCGATCGAGGATTACACAAAAGCTTTGAGTTTACAGGGAACTAGAGGACAGGATCGCATTTTCTATAATCGCGCCTTGGCCTATAACCGAGCCGGACAGCAGGAAATGGCTTTAAGGGACTATGATGAGAGTCTGAAAATCAATGCTAATTTTGCCGAAGCTTACCACAATCGGGGTTTGACCTATTATAAATTGGGAAACAGGGAAAAAGCGATCGCTGATTTAGAGGCAGCAGCTCGTCTAGCGTTATCTCAGGGTAAACAGGGGACTGCGGCTAAGTCTCAGTCAGCAGTGGCATTAATTCAGGGTCAAAAGCCCTAAAATAGGGAGTAGTTGTGATTTTAGCGCTAAAGAGGAGTGAAAGGGGCTAAATCGCAACTACGAGGGACTAAATTTTAGCCAGCTTGAGATGCGTAAAAAGCGACGGCTAACAGTCCACCGACAAGTGTGATCGCAGCAACACCCCAGAAAATATAATTACGTTGTTGCGATTTAGTCGGCGGATCCGCTTGATAAACTTTCGGTTCAGCGGCGAAATTATTTAAGCGTCCACCTTCTTCGTTTGTATAAGGCATAATCAAAACCTCAAATATGACAATTTTTCAGGAAAAAAATCCTCTTATTACAATCGTACAACATATCAGTAACCGAGTTGGGGATATTTAAAATTCCCACGGGGATAACAATTCTTAGTCTTGGGGTAACTGCTGGACTCTGCTATTTTTATTAGCGATCGCATTTCCACTGATTGAAACTGCGAAAACAAGTTTAAAAAGGCTAATCATACCAAATCCGTTTTTAATACAGAATTTAGTATTAGGTGTTGGGATAGGGGGAGGTGGTTGCGTTAATATTAGTTGCTGTATCTAATAACACTGGAAAAAAACTATAGATGAATTCTCCCTATGCAGATGTCTCTCCTAGTAATTGGTTATCTATCACCCAAGGACTTGTGGAAAGACATCCCCTATCTACCGATGCAATTGTTGATGTTGTTTTAACATCTTGGCAATCAATTTTTAATTCTCAGTTAGGTACAAAAGGTTTTAGAATTGGTAGGGATATCTTCCCTAAACCTCAAATTATGGGTTTTCTACTTCATGAGTTAATTCCTTTAGAACTAAAAGCAAAATATCCCGATCTCTGGAGAGGAGATATCAGTATATCTGATAAAGATATTGTCTATATACCTGATGACTTTTTTTCAATTGAAGTCAAAACCTCCTCTGATCCTAGACATATATATGGCAATAGAAGCTATGCTCAAAATTCTAATAACAGCAAAAAAGGTAAGTCTGGATACTATTTAGCAGTTAACTTTGAGAAGTTTTCTAATACTACTAATCCTCAGATTAAACTAATTCGTTTCGGTTGGATTGATTCTGGGGATTGGATTGGGCAAAAGGCAGCTACAGGCCAACAATCGCGTCTTTCCTCTGACGTAGAAAATTATAAATTACTCCAATTGTATCGAAAAATCTAGAATAATGATCCTTGAATATAAGTATTGCTTCTTTCTTTTTTAAATCTTTTAAATCTCTCTGCAGCTATCTCGCAATAGTCTTGTCGAATTTCAAAACCCACAAAAATTCTTCCTAATCCCAAGGCCGCTATTCCCGTGGAACAAGAACCAGCAAAGGGATCAAGAATTATTTCTACGGGATTAGATGAAGCTTGTATAATTCTCTCGACAATTGCTAAAGGAAATTGTGCGGGATGTCCGGTTCTTTCCTTAGAACTGCGCTTTTCTCCTGTAGTGACTTTAGGAACTTCCCACACATCAGAAGGATTTTTACCGAGGGGATTACAACGATATTTACCATTTTTCTTTTGATTGGGATACTTAACGTTAGGGTCACGAATATTATCTAAGTTAAAAGTATATTCTTGGCAATTTTTGAGATAAAAAAGCCATTTTTCATTGCGAGGACTAAGACGATTTTTTGTAGAAACACCTGCCCCATATTTCCAGACAATTTCTTGTAAAAGATAAAAGGGAGACTTATCCCAAAGAAGATAGGGAATCGGAACACATAATCCCTTTTCTGGTACTTCTAAATAACCAACATTTAGCCAAAAAGCACCGTTATCTTGAGTAATCTGATAAATTTGCCCCAGCCAATTAGCACACCAATCAACATAGTCATTGATTGAAAGAACTCGTTCATATTCTTTGCCAATATTATAAGGTGGTGATGTAACAGTGAGGTCAATTTTTATGTCACTATGAGATAGTTTAGACAAAAAGTCTGTGGCATCTCCTTGATAAAGAATAAAGCCGTTGTCCGAGTAAAAAGGTTGACCAAGATGACTAACCAGAATTTCTTTAAGAGAATTAAATTTGTTGGCTCTATCTTTTTCTAACTCTGGAGAAAATGGCTGTAGTAAGGAGGAAGGAGCAATCTGAGTTGATTGATGATCAACAATTCCCTCTGCTAGATAAGAGTTTTGTTCCTTGCTGGCAATTGGACGAGACTCATCTTCCCTAGACGATAGTTTTTTTTGTTTCCCCTGGGACTCTACAACCATAATTTCAAAGGACAGATAAGTATTTTGATAGTTTCAATTATGCCCTTATTTTACCAAAATATCACTGGAGTTGTGCTTAATTTAATAACTTTTGTAATCATTCTCCTTCCCTTACCCTGGATGGGGGGTAGAACCCCACCAAGAGTTAAAGATTGACTGATAAAGCAGCGAGTTTTCCTTGAAAAATCTCAACTGAGTAGATTGATAATTAGGAGATGCACCCGAAAATTATCCCTAAAATGGTGGTAAATAACCCATGGCATTTTTGACTCGATCGAGAGTTTGATTGGCCACCGCTTCTGCTTTGAGACGACCTTGCCGTAAAACTGTGGCTAAATAATCTTTATCCTCTCTAATTTGGGCGTATTTTTCCTGAATAGGTTTCAGAGATTCTATCATGACTTCTGTTAACATCGGTTTAAATTGTCCCCAACCTAAATCGGCACATTCTCCCGCGACCACCTCTTGACTTTTTCCCGATAAAATGCTATAGAGAGTTAGTAAATTATGGCATTCGGGACGTTCCGGATCATCGAAAGTTAAACCCTTAACTAGATCGGTTTTACAGCGTTTAATTTTCTTAGCAATGACATCGGGACTATCGAGAATATTAATCCGACTCATCTCGGAAGGATCGGATTTAGACATTTTATTCCGGCCATCAGTTAAACTCATCACCCGCGCTCCTTCCTTGCGGATCATCGGATCAGGAAGTTTTAAAATTGGTTGTTTCGGTTGCCCAAAAAGATGATTAATTCTAACAGCTATATCGCGGGTTAATTCTAAATGTTGTTTTTGATCTTCTCCCACGGGTACTTTATCGGCATCATAGAGTAGGATATCGGCAGCCATTAGTACGGGATAATCGAGTAAACCTGTGCCAACATTTTCCCCCTGTTTAATCGCTTTTTCTTTAAATTGAATCATATCGGTTAACCAATTTAAAGGAGTGATACAATTCAATAACCAAGTTAATTCTGTATGAGCTTTAACGTGGGATTGGACAAAGATCGTCGCATATTCTAAATCAATTCCGCAGGCTAAATATAGAGCGGCAATTGCTAAAGTATCCTCCGCAAGAGTGGCGGGATTATGGGGAACGGTGATCGCGTGTAAATCGACCACACAAAAGAAATTATCGTAGTCTTTTTGTCCCTCCACCCAATTGCGGATCGCACCGAGATAATTGCCTAAATGTAAATTGCCAGTTGGTTGCACACCAGATAAGATTCTTTGTTTACCCATAACTCATGCGATCGCTTTTTTCATGATTTCATTGTATCAGTTTTTGCAGCTAATTTCATCCTAAATCCAATTGGGAAAAATCATTCTCAGATAATAATCCCGCACTGACAGGGGAATGCCTAAATAAATTGGTAGCCAATGGATAAAAGCAAAAATTATCAAAATTATCAGCGAGCGCGAGCCATTTTTATAAATAGGACTGGAACTTTCTAAACCATCGGCTAAGAGCCAAGCTAGAGCAATCAAAGTGAAGCTATAGGCAGCCATATAATGATAGAGAAAAGTACAGCGACTAATTTTTAACCAGGGCAGCAGATTAGCAATATAGTTACAGATAAGATAGGCGGAAATTACTCGCTCTTTTCGGTTAAATAATCGACTAAAAACCACTAAAATCGCTATCGTAGAAAACCACCATAAAAACGGATTTCCCATAGCGTGAACATCATAAATTTTATCACCTACTCTCTCAAAATAATAAGCCACAGGTCGCCCCATTACTAACCAACTATACCAAGGAGAACAATAGGGATGAACATCAGATTGATTGCCCTTTATTCTCTGATGAAATGACCAAATTTCTTGATGTACTTGCCAAAAATTATATTGATGGTTGACGAGAAGATGCGGTATCCACAGCAAACTATAGGTAACTAGGGGAAAGACAATTAAAGCGATAAAAATGTACTCTAATCTCAGGTTAGTTACCTTTGTCCAAAGATGATCTTTTGACTGCTCTTGATTAAATAATTTTATTAACCAAGCAACACCGATAAAAATAAATATTCCCAGTAAAAATCCTAAACCATTCCATTTGATATTTGCCGCTAAACCGAAAGAAACTCCCGATAATAATAGCCAATTGAGTTTGTAATTTTTCTGGAGTGCTAATAAAAAAAATAATTGTCCAGACAAACCGAATAAAATTAAGTAAATATTATTGAGAGCATAGCGGGATTCCACCAGAAATAATCCGTCTAAACTAGCGAGAAAAGTTGTGATTAAAAACACAGTTTTTCTCTGAGTTAATTGATAAGCAATTGCGCCAATAATTAGGGAAATAAAAGAACCAGTCAAAGCATTTAACCAGCGATAACTAAAAGTTGAGCGCAGGGAACCCGTTAAATTATTAATGGTTTCAGGATCGGCAGGAAAATGAGAACCAATCCAGATACTAATAGCAATTAAATATTGACTTAAAGGTGGGTGAGACTGGAAAAATTCTTTACCGATTAGATATTCATTGCCGTATTTAGCATAATAAACTTCATCGAAAACAAGAGTATTAAACTGACTGAGATTCCAGAATCTTATTCCTAGGGAAAATACAAATATCCCTAGGATAGATAGGTTAAATTTTACTTGAGAATTCATAGAAAGATAATAGTTATGATAACTGGGAATTTTCTGTTAAACGCAAGCGAAATTCTTTGACAGCAAGACGGGGATTAGGATGGTTGACGTATGCGGCTAATAATTCTAAATTTAAATCCGGTAATAAAGCACTTTTAGGGATTAAAATATATCCGCCATTCTCTTGTAAAGAATAGATTTTTAACTGATTATCTTGCCAAAACCAAACCTCTTGAGTTCCCAATCTTTGATAAACTTCTAAAACTTTCAGGCTGCCACTGGTTAAAATTATCTCTATCGCCAAATCAGGAAACTCTTTTTCTGTGAATAAACAAAAACATTCATCTGGTTCTTTTCCCGCTTCTTGTTCCTGTTTTCGCAACGTGGTGGAACCTAATCCCCAGAAATCAATTTCAGCATATTCTAAATAAACTTCTACCAATCTACCGATATTTTTTTTGCTAACTTCGTGACGACGACTAGGAGCCATAATTTCTACCATTCCATCTAAGTAAGTAATGCGATAACTGGAACTATCTTCTAAATGTTTTAAAAGGGTTTCGTACTGTTGCCAATTAAGCCCAGAAATAAACATTCTTTGTTCAGGATCATTAGCTTTTAACTCGAAATCTTCTAATCCTTGTAACCGAATCGTAGTCATCATAAAATTAATTACCTCATCTATTTTACTTAATTACTCAGGAAGACTTATTTTGATTTCTTCTGGCGTTAATTTTAGCGCGTAAAATCCTAACTTTATAGGGATCGGCATCTTTTCGCCACAGAATCTGATAGCCTTTGATTGTAGCACAATGCTCCTCTAAACATTTTTGCCAACCCTGTAAACGTTCGATCGCTTTTCTATCTTCTAACAATCCCCAATCCTTTTCTAATTGAGTTAAGCGAACCAATTTATCATAGTTGGGATAATCAGCCGTTACTAAAAGCTCTTTTTCGTGTAAAATTGGCGGATTAGGACTATCACGATAATCGCGAAAACTAAAATCAGCCGAACCTAAATATACATCCATGCTAGTAGCTAAAATCGGATGAATTTCTGTATCAAAATTAGGGTAATAGAGATAGGAAATTTTGGGTTGACGAAAGGATAAACGAACAACGTTAGCATTTTCTAACCGTCCGATAGTTTGACTAGCACAACCTTCATATAAGCGTAATAACATCGGTAATTTTTCCAGAACGCTAATATGAATAGTTAGGGAATAACGGGAAAGTTTGCCTAAAGAACTATTTTCACAAGCACGAGTGATCGCTGCCAAATTTCCCGCACTTATTAACACTTCTTCTGCTAAAGCGCAAGCATTGCGATAACTGCCAAATAAAGCTTTAAAATCGGCACGGGTAGCGGGGGATAATTCCCGTACTTTCGGACAGTGGCTAAATTGACTTAAAGCCAAATAAAGTAAAAGATCGGCGCGTCTTTTATCGGCAATTACCTCCCATTCTTCCCCTTCTGTTACTTGTAGAATCACTTGAAAAGCGCGTCTAAAAGTGCCAAATTCTGCCTTAATTTCTTCCTCTTGTAATAATTCTCCCGCGACGGGTAAACGTCCTTGTTGGGTGTAAAATTCCATTAGGGGAGTTAATAAATCTTCGTAATCTTCAAAGCGTTTGAGATGGGTTTTAATTTTAGGGGTGGTAGCGCGGGAACGACATCTCGATAAACGAAAAGTTTCAGCTTTTTCTTCCTCTCGAAAAACCAGATAAATTCCCAAAGTTATTGGAATAGAATCAACCCCTAAACTGCTATCAATATACTGTTTTAGTTCTTCCTGTTGATAGTATTTTTGAAAAGTATTGCGACGGGTTATAATTCCATCTTCATAAGCCATTAAACCCCGTTCGCTATCATCAATTAAAATCTGTGCCGAAACAATTAAAACTTGACGGGTTAATTGCCAAGCTTTTAATAGAGCTTCCTGCCGTTCTTCGGCGGATTCAATAACATTAATTACATAGCCTAAATTAACAATATCAGATTCAATTAAAGGACTATCGGGACGATAATAAGGATCCCAACCTTCACTTTGATAACCCTGTTCAGCTATGCGTTCTATATCACCTCCATAACCACAACCGTAATCAAAAAAAGTGGTTTCAGGAAGGAATAATCCCGCCGCTAATGCTAATCTTGTCGGACGAGAAAGAGTTTTGCGAACAAGAGCAGCTTTGTGGCGATCAATTATTATCGATTTTTCCCTTTGTCCCTCTAAATTACAAACTAAATAATCTCCTGCAAAATCAAGGTGATGCTTTCTTAAAAGCCGTTGCCATTCCTGTTTAGTACCAATGGGATAAGAACTGTTTAAAAGTCCTAAAGCACTCTCGATTTTTGTGAGATGCTCGAATTGTTCATAAAAAGGATAGTCCCTAGTAACAAAAGTTTCTTTTCGGTGTAAAATGGGCGGATTATCAGCATTTTGATAATTCCATTCACTCAAGATTAATGTCCCCAGATCTACCACTAAACTTTTAGTTAAAACTGGGTGAGGTTCTCGATCAAAATCGGGATAAAAAAGATAGGATATTTTCGGTTTATCGGTGCTAAATTTAATTATTGTTGCCTCAGATAAATGCTGATTAATTCTTGCTTGTTGTTCGTAACTCTGGAGGATAGGATCCAGTTGATGTAATGCTTCTCGATGAACATAAAGCGCCCCCGGTAATAGTTTACCGATGGGACTAACTTGACACAGTTGCACGATTAAGGCGAAATTCTCAGCCATGACAATTAATCTGTCTAATGACAAATTCTAGAGACAGAAAAAACTAAATAAATCTGGTTAAATGAACCCGATAGCGCTCTTTTTTTGTCACAGTAACCTCCCCCACTTCTAAACGACCTTTTCCCCGAAAAGAAATCAAATCACCGGTCTTAACATTATAACTAGATTGACTGATATCTTTCCAGTTAACTCGCACATCTCCGGCACTAATTGCCTCGGCCATTTTACTGCGAGAAATGCCAAAACCTGCCGATGCGATCGCATCCAAACGTAGGGAAGCTTCCACAGTATTAATTTCTTTTTTTTGCGGTGGTCTAACTTTTAATTCCGTCAAAGGAATCGGGCTAGTTTTCACGGGAACCGAACGCACTTGTCGCAAATTAGCAGATAAAAAATCTGCCAATTCAGGCACTACAATTGCCTGTGCTCCTCGCTCACCTAAAACGATTATATCACCAACTTTTTCCCGAACGATACCCGTCCCCAACATCGCCCCTAAAAAATCCCGGTGGTTAGCGGTATCAAAAAGAAAATTACCAGCAATATCAAGGGCAGATAGGGGAATATCTGTTACTGTCAAAGGTAGATCAACTCTAGCAATGCCGAGGCGCTGTCTTTCTGCTTGGGGATAACCGCCCCATTTTTCCATTGACACATCAGTTAAACGCTGAAAAACCCGTTCTACTTCCGCTAAAACCGCAGGAGAAAGAAAGTCTGTCGTCGTCACTTCCCAAGTCTTAATCGCTTGTTCGGCTTTATCAATAACTTTCGCTATCTCCTCGCGGTTCTCGACACCCTTTAGTAATTCTTCTCTTGGTAACATTGTTTTCTGGTAATTAATCAAAAATTCTTAGGAAAAAATCAGATGACCGATAACTTATTCCTAATAACCGTTCACCGTTCTAGGGCGTATCCTTGCAGATTTTCGGGGTTAAATTGACGCAGGATAAGAGTCGCTTGATTTTTCAGGTTTTCCGAACCCTGCACGATAATAATATATTTTCCGGCACCGAGACGATTGCGATAGGGAAGTGCATCGCCACTGCCGGACGATAAACCCACGCCACCACCGACAAAAATACTGCCCATCGCCCCCCCAATCGCCCCAGCAATGCCGCCGACGATATGATTGCCCGGTTCTCCGGCCCAATCAAAGGTATGCAATCCCGTAATCAGGTTAAAAAGGTAGCCGCCGGCAAAACCGAAGGGAATTAGCCAAAAAGCCATGAGAGTAGCCCGTTTTTTGGCCTGTTGAAAGGGATCGATCAAACCGAACTCATCGGCACTTTTATAGCCGCGACCGAGAATGGTCACTTGAGATTGGGGAATTCCCGCCTTTTCCAGGGCAACGGAAGCTTCTTCTGCTTGTATGCGATCAGCTAACACGGCAATGAGATAATTCATATTCTCCAACTTTTCAGGCTATCTTCATCTCCTATTGTAAGGATTTTGGGGACTGAAAAGCCGCTCGATCGAGAAAATATTCAAGGGGATGCGTTAGTCAATCTTGGATAGGATTGATTAATGTGGAATTATTGGCAATTCAAGAAATTGCTCTATCTTGGTTATTTTTGGCACTAATTTACTATAAATAAAGATGGTTTAATTGTTATTGTTAACAAGAAGTTTTTCGGGATTATTACCATTGGGATTATACTGTAAAGTTTGACTCACTCCTGTCATTATTTGAATGTTTTCATCGGCTACATCTGAGTTAAAAACTAAAAAATAGATTAGATTTTTGTTAATAATAGCTAGTCTTAATAAATCCACTTGTCCGCCAATTAAATTTATGAGAAAAAAGAGAAATAAATACCGCAGTTCTAGCCTTCTCTTATCGACCTATACCAATTTAGATGCGCGGCAGCTTATTAGTTAAAACCGACTTGACTGCTGAAATAGGGAATTGATTCCCTGACCGAAGATTGACTTCTCTCTTGTGTTTAGTTGTGGCGCTGGGATTCCTAACCGTTGTATGATGGAAAAATGCGAAGACTCACAATCACTCGACCCGACGACTGGCACCTTCATCTCCGCGACGGTGCGGCACTGAAAGCGGTTCTACCCCATACGGTGCGTCAGTTTGCCCGTGCCATTATCATGCCGAATTTAAAGCCCCCAGTGCGCTCGGTCGCCGATGCCGCCGCCTACCGCGATCGCATTCTGGCAGCAGTTCCAGAGGGTCAACAGTTCGAGCCATTGATGACCCTCTATCTCACCGATAATACCAGTCCCGAAGAAATTATGGCGGCGAAAGCCTCCCAGTTTGTCAAAGCGGTGAAATACTACCCGGCCGGTGCCACCACTAATTCCGACTTGGGGGTGACGGACCTTCGTCGGTGCGATCGCGTTTTGGCAGCGATGGAGCAGGTAGATATGCCGCTACTACTGCACGGAGAAGTTACCGATGGTGATATTGATGTGTTCGATCGAGAGAAAGTGTTCATTGAGAAGCACTTGCTCCCACTGATAACAAGATTTCCGAAACTGCGGGTCGTATTTGAACACATTACCACTGCCGATGCGGTCAAGTTTGTTCTATCTGCTAACAACAATGTCGCCGCCACAATTACGCCCCAACATTTATTATTTAGCCGAAACATTCTCTTTACCGGTGGCATTCGTCCCCATTTTTATTGCCTGCCGATTTTGAAACGAGAGGATCATCGTTTGGCACTTTTGCAAGCGGCCACATCGGGCAACCGCAAGTTTTTTCTAGGGACCGATAGTGCGCCCCATTCTCGCTACAGCAAAGAAAGTTCCTGTGGCTGCGCGGGTTGTTATTCAGCCCTGCACGCCCTAGAGTTGTACGCAGAAGCCTTTGAGAGTGTTGATGCAATTGAGCAACTGGAAGGGTTCGCCAGCTTTCACGGTCCAGATTTTTATCAACTCCCCCGAAATACCGAACAAATCACCTTAACCAAAAGCCCTTGGCGCATTCCCGATGAATTGCCCTTTCCCGAATCCGGACTGGTGCCGTTACGAGCAGGTGAAGAGATAAGCTGGCAATTAGGGGAATAAAAACCGCCAGTCTTGGTAGTTGCGGTCAAGAATTGACGATTAGTTATTTCCCATGACAATGAGGGGGATCGATAACATTGGCAAAAATTGCCCAAAGTACCATGAGCGGCATCGGCAACAAACAGATTAGCCATTGATGACCAGTTAGGGTCGCCGTTGCAAACAGACTGTTCATCACCCCCCATTGACTAAATAAAATTTGTAGGGCAACAGCAGCCACAATCCCCAAAATTAGGATTGGTGCATTAGTAATCGAGGTTGACTGACGACGCAGGTAGTTAACTAGGCTCATCCCTAATTGGCTGATACTGAGCAGATAGATAACCCGTGCTGCCACAAGGGATTGAATTGCCATTGTGCGGGCAACGGCAATATCTCCTGTGGTAGATTTAGCCCACTCAAACATACCAAAAATCAGAATCCAGTTAAACAATGAAACAGCCAAAATTCGGCGCAATAGTTTTTTGGTGATCAAAGGTTCATTGGGATTGCGTGGTGGTGACTGCATAATGCCGGGGGATTTTGCTTCAAAGGCCAGGGGAACAGTCATCGTGACCGAGTTGATCATGTTCAACCAGAGTACTTGTAGGGAGAGGATCGGTAAATCTCGTGCCAGTAAAGTACTGATCAGAATGGTCATCGATTCGCCACCATTGACAGGTAAGAGAAAAGATATCGCTTTGCGTAAATTTTGATAAACGGTGCGTCCTTCTTCGACAGCGGCCTTGATCGAGGCAAAGTTATCATCAGTGAGGAGCATATCAGCAGATTCCCTGGCGACTTCCGTTCCTCCTTTCCCCATGGCAATCCCGATATCAGCCTGCTTGAGAGCCGGCGCATCATTGACACCATCGCCCGTCATCGCCACGATTTCTCCTTGAGACTGGAGTACTTCCACCAGTTGCAGTTTTTGGGTAGGGGCAACCCTGGCAAATACCGATCCATCGACCACCGCTTGGGCCAGTTGATGATCATCCATTTGCGCTAATTCTTTTCCCTCAAATGCTAAGACTTGTGCTGCCGTTTTAATGCCCATCCGTTCCGCGATCGCTCGTGCCGTGACAAGATGATCACCAGTAATCATCTTGACCCGAATCCCGGCACTTTGACAGGCATGAACGGCAGCGATCGCCTCTGGACGAGGCGGGTCAATCATGCCCTGTAATCCTAGAAACACCAAGCCTGTTTCGATATCCTCATGGTCGATAGAATGCTGATGGGTCGCGGCTGCTTTTTTGGCAAAGGCAAGCACCCGTAAACCCTGCTCTGCCATCGTTTCTACCGCTTGCTCGATCTGTTCGGCGTTCAGCGCAGTCATCTGACCATAGCGATCGATCATCTGGGAACAACGACGCATCAGGGACTCAACCGATCCCTTGACATAGATCAGACGAGGCATCCCATCATGCAGGGTTGCCATGTATTGGTACTCAGATTCAAAGGGAATTGCATCCAATCGTGGGGTTAAAGACAATAGCCCCAATTGACTGAGACCTGCTTTGGCAGCGGCCGCAATCAGCGCCCCTTCCGTAGGATCCCCCACCACTGACCAATCTTCTCCCGTTTGTTTTAGCTGGGAGTCATTACAAAGCAAACCAGCCACCAGACAATCCCCCAGGGCCGGCGGTAATTCCTCTGCAAATGGGCTGCTGGGGTTGCCATCGGTGATCAGACTAATTTCGCCCTTGGGACTATAGCCACCACCACTAACGGCGTAATATTGCCCCTCGGTATAAATGGACTGTACAGTCATTTGATTTTCCGTTAGGGTTCCGGTTTTGTCGGAACAAATGACGGTCGCACTCCCCAATGCTTCCACTGCGGGCAGTTTACGAATAATCGCATGACGACGGGCCATGCGGTTGACCCCAATGGCCAAGGTAATCGTTACCACTGCCGGCAGCCCTTCCGGAATCGCACTCACTGCGAGGGCAACGGCAGCTTCAAACATATCGATCCAAGATTTCCCCCGTCCTAACCCGATGGTAAAGGTCAAGGTTGCTAGGGTCAAAATTGTGTAGAGTAGGGTGCGGCTAAATTGGGCAAATTTACGGGTCAGGGGTGTGCTAAGGCTGACTCGGCTTTCCATCGACTGGGAAATCTGCCCCACTTCGGTGGCATTGGCCGTAGAGACAACGATCCCTTTGCCCTGTCCAAAGGTAACGAAACTCCCTGCGTAGGCCATGTTTGTCCGTTCTGCTAGGGGCGTATCCCCAGGTAAGGGTTCGATCGCTTTTGACCCGGGCAAGGATTCCCCTGTCAAGGCAGACTCATCCACCTGCAAATTGCGGACTTTCAGCAGCCTCAAGTCCGCTGGCACTTTATCCCCCGATGCCAATAAAACGATATCTCCCGGCACCAAATCCCGAGATGGAATCCGGAGGGTTTGTCCCTCTCGCAACACCGTCGCTTCTGTGGTTACGGCCTTGGCCAGGGAAGCGATCGCCCCTTCCGCCTTAGCTTCCTGCACATAGCCGATAATGGCATTGATCAGGGTAACTCCCCAAATCACTGAGGCATTCGTCCAAGACCCTAAAAATGCCTTAATAGTACCCGCAAGCAAGAGAATATAGAGTAGCGGCTGATGAAATTGCTGCAAAAATCTCAACCAAGCTGGTTTCCCCAGCTTAAATCGCAGTTCATTCGGGCCATATTTTTCGTAGCGACTGGCCACTTCTTCTGCTGATAAGCCCGTTGACCCATCGCTGGTCAAGTATTCAATCACCTCTGGTTGAGAAAGTTGATGATACAACGGCAACGATAATTGAACTGGCATCATAAAACTCCCTGGCTAAGTTAAGATCAGGCGAAATCACCAGCATCTATTATCTTATCTCCACTTCCCCACTTCCCCACTTCCCCACTTCCCCACTTCCCCACTTCCCCACTTCCCCATCACCCCAGATATTGCATGGGTAAGATGCAAAAAGAAAAAAAACTGCGGCCAAAAAGGTGAAATAGAATACACTAAATGTATAAGGATATCAATTTTGCTATTTTTCAAGTTGCATCCTAGGCAACAGAATCGCAATTATCCCTCTCATTAGAAATTGGACGGTTTGCCCTGTGGTTTCATCACTTCCCAAGCCCAATGACTCTTTAACAACGGTTTCCCAGCGTTGTTCTGGTGCTTATGCCTTGATGGACAGTCTCAAACGTCATGGCGTTAAGCACATCTTCGGTTATCCCGGTGGTGCGATCCTGCCCATCTATGACGAACTCTACCGTTTTGAAGAACGGGGAGAATTACAACATATCTTAGTGCGCCACGAACAAGCGGCCGCCCATGCCGCCGATGCCTACGCTAGGGCCACCGGCAAAGTGGGAGTCTGTTTCGGTACTTCCGGCCCCGGGGCGACCAATTTGGTGACAGGCATCGCTAACGCACACATGGACTCCATCCCGATGGTAATTATCACCGGTCAGGTCAGCCGGGCGGCCATCGGTTCCGATGCTTTCCAAGAAACCGATATTTATGGCATTACTCTCCCGATTGTTAAACATTCCTATGTGGCGAGAAATGCCCGCGAAGTAGCGAGAATCGTCGCTGAAGCCTTCCATATCGCCAGTACAGGACGACCGGGTCCGGTTTTAGTCGATATTCCCAAAGATGTCGGTTTAGAACTATGCGATTATATCCCCGTCGAACCGGGAGATGTGAAACTAACCGGTTATCGTCCCACGGTTAAGGGCAATCGCCGTCAAATCGAGGCCGCTTTACACCTCTTGGAGACCGCCGAAAAACCCTTACTTTACGTTGGCGGAGGTGCGATCGCAGCTAATGCCCACGCCCAAATTGCCGAGTTTGCCGAACGTTTTCAGTTACCCGTCACCACCACGTTAATGGGGATCGGTGCTTTTGATGAACATCATCCCCTCTCGGTGGGAATGTTAGGAATGCACGGCACTGCCTACGCTAATTTTGCCGTGACCGGGTGTGATTTATTAATTGCAGTCGGCGCTCGTTTTGATGACCGAGTAACGGGGAAATTGGACGAATTCGCCTCAAAAGCTAAGGTAATCCATGTGGACATCGACCCCGCCGAAGTGGGCAAAAATCGCGCCCCTGACGTGCCGATTGTCGGGGATGTGCGGGTAGTTTTAGAACAAATACTCCATAAAGCCAGAGAATTTGATTATCCCACTAATCCCGATCGCACCCAAGCCTGGTTGGCCCAGATCGATCGCTGGCGCCAAGATTATCCCCTGCAAGTCCCCCGACCGGAAGGCAGACTTTCCCCCCAAGAAGTAATCGTTGAGGTAGGTCGTCAAGCACCCCACGCCTACTACACCACCGATGTGGGCCAGCATCAGATGTGGGCGGCCCAATTCCTCAAAAATGGTCCCCGACGTTGGATTTCTAGCGCGGGATTGGGGACAATGGGTTTCGGTTTACCGGCTGCGATGGGGGTAAAAGTGGCCATTCCCGATGAGGAGGTCATTTGTATTAGTGGTGATTCCAGTTTCCAAATGAATCTACAGGAATTAGGCACCCTAACCCAATTTAATATTCATGCCAAGACGATTATTATTAATAATGGTTGGCAGGGTATGGTACGTCAATGGCAAGAAGCTTTCTATGGGGAACGTTATTCTAATTCCAATATGGAAGTGGGAATGCCGGATGTGGAACTGTTAGCCCAAGCTTACGGCATGAAAGGGATTACTATTCGCCATCGAGAGGAATTAGCCGCAAAAATTGCCGAAATGTTGGCCCATGATGGTCCAGTTTTGGTCAATGCGATCGTGACTAAGGACGAAAATTGTTATCCCATGGTCGCCCCCGGTCAAAGTAATTCGCGTATGATTGGTTTACCGAAAATTGTCACCAAGGGTTGTGAAATGCTCGATTGTCCCAGTTGTGGTGCAGTTAACAGTTGGAATAATAAATTCTGTCCTGAATGTGGGGCGAAATTGTAGCCAAAAATTGTTAATTAATTAACCAGCCTCCGTTAAGTATAACGGAGGTTTTTGGCTTTTTATCTACTATGTGAACATCATAATTAGGTAGGCGTTAAAAATTATCAGATGCCTCCCTTATTAAGGGGGGATTGGCACCCCCCTTATCAAGGGGGGCAGGGGGGATCGAACCTAAAATCCATTTTTAATTTAATTATAACCAGCTACTTAGAAATTTTCAAACAGAAGCAATGGCATCCCTAGAAAAAGCCTTAGAAAAAGAAGCGGAAAACTCGATCGCCACCGTGATTAAATTAGCCATAAGTACCTAAGCAAAATTAATTACACATTTCGATAAAGCTTTTGCCTCTTGCCTCTTGCCTCTTGCCTATCTTCACTAGGAAATTTATTTTGCACGACTACTTATCTCAGTGACAACGGCAAGAGCCTGACATCAACCCCATGGACGACAATTAAGAATGACAACCTAAAATCTTTTCGCTAATTTTGCCATAGACTGCCCCCTTTGCTTCTAGAATGGGCTATTGCGGCTAGATACCAATATTGGTCTAGCATTTGCCCGTAGACTGAAAAAAGCACGTTATAAAGATTATGGCCAAAGTTCTGGTATCCGATTCGATCGATCCGGTAGGAGTAGAAATTCTGTCACAGGTTGCCCAAGTGGACGTGAAAACAGGACTATCCGCCGAGGAAATCATTCAAATTATCCCCGAATACGACGCGCTGATGCTCCGTTCCAGTACCCGCGTCACCAAAGAAATCGTCGAAGCGGGCAGCAAACTGCAAATTATCGGCCGCGCGGGGGTAGGAGTTGATAATATCGATGTTCCTGCGGCCACTCGTCAGGGTATTATTGTCGTTAACTCTCCCGAAGGTAACACGATCGCCGCTGCCGAACACGCCTTGGCCATGATGTTATCCCTTTCCCGTCATATTCCCAATGCCAATCAGTCGGTAAAAGCGAATAAATGGGAAAGAAATCGCTTTATCGGCACAGAAGTTTATAAAAAGAACCTAGGAGTTGTCGGTTTAGGTAAAATTGGCTCCCACGTCGCCAAAGTGGCTAGATCCCTAGGCATGAAAATTCTCGCCTACGATCCCTTTATTTCCAAAGAACGCGCCGATCAACTCGGTTGCACCCTCGTGGATCTGGACCTACTCTTTGCTGAGTCCGATTTTATCACCCTCCACGTCCCGAAAACTCCCGAAACCCAGCACCTCATCGGTCGGGAAACCATCGCTAAGATGAAACCCACGGTCCGCATCATTAACTGTTCCAGAGGCGGCATTATCGACGAGTTGGCTTTAATTGAAGCCCTCGAATCCGGTAGAATCGCTGGCGCAGCCTTGGACGTATTTGAACAGGAACCTTTAGGCGAATCTAGATTAAGAGAATTGTCTAACGTCATTCTCACTCCCCACCTAGGCGCATCGACTACGGAAGCACAGGTGGGTGTGGCTGTTGATGTGGCCGAACAAATTCGCGATGTCCTCCTCGGTTTGCCAGCGCGTTCGGCCGTTAATATCCCCGGACTAACTCCCGATGTTATGGAAAAACTGCGCCCTTACCTGCAATTAGCGGAAACTATGGGTAATCTCGTCAGTCAGTTGGCAGGAGGTCGCTGTGACTCGTTAAATGTCCGTTTACAGGGAGAATTGGCCACTAAAGACAGTCAACCTCTGGTGGTGGCGGCAATTAAGGGTTTACTTTCCCAAGCTCTCCGGGAACGGGTAAACTATGTTAATGCGGCGATCGAAGCTAAGGAACGCGGTATCCGGGTAATCGAAACCCGGGATGCTTCCACCCGCGACTATTCGGGATCGATTCATTTGGAAGCTAATGGTTCCATGGGGACCCATTCCGTCACCGGAGCGCTGTTAAGCACTGGAGAAATCCGCATTACTGACCTCGATGAGTTCCCCATTAACGTGCCTCCGAGTAATCATATGTTATTCACCCTTCACCAAGATATGCCCGGTATTATCGGCAAAATTGGCGCACTTTTAGGCAGTTTTAATGTCAATATCGCTAGTATGCAGGTAGGACGCAAAATTATTCGCGGTGATGCGGTTATGGCCCTGAGTCTCGATGATCCTCTACCAGAAGGTCTTCTCTCGGAAATTATTAAAGTCCCCGGTATCCGCGATGCTTACACAGTAAAACTCTAGATTCAATCAGTTATCAGTAATCAGTAAACAGTAAGGGACTTGCGTGGGAATAATATCCCAGCCAGAAAATCGCTCTGTAGAAGAACCAGACCGGCCAGATGGCACATTATCAAAGCGCAAGTCCCTAACATCTCGAAGTCTCTCGCCCTACTTAGGGTGATCAGCAAACCTGAGCGATCGGAGGGCGCAAGCATTGCGCCCCTACAGTAACGGATTTTGTCCACAATGTAGGGGCGAACTGCGTTCGCCCAAAAGGTAC
>VYLK01000208.1_pt1 | contig 24109 bp, 24 predicted proteins | sample 5114321 | NCBI WGS metagenome assembly VYLK01 (sample SAMN12291792, study PRJNA351875) | freshwater metagenome | isolation source: freshwater lake | place: USA: Michigan, MSU2 Lake | collected 2011-08-16
GGTTAAGCGTTTGAATTCCTCGGGCTTTAAGTTTTCGATTCGTTCGTAAATCATAGTACACGGGAAACTTTTCCTTATTTTATACTAACTTTTCCGATTTTTGCAGGAGGTCTAGTAAAGGGATTAGGGGAGGTTCGGCTAATCTAAGAATAAGCGGTTTAAATGCGTCTTAGCTTAAAACCTCTTGCATAATTAATTTTTGAGGGTTCAAAAACCTTAAAAATAAGGATTAAATCGCATAAAATCTATAAATAGACCATTTAATTCATTATTATTCATGCTTAATTCTCCTGACTACTGACTACTGGCTACTGACTCCTAACCCTAACAACAATTTTTGATTTTTACAAGAGGTCTATAATTAAGCGGCGACTGATTACCCTAATGATAAGATGGAGGGATAAAGCATTATTGTCGCAGGTCGCTAAGATGACGAAAACAGTTGCCGATATCATGACTCCCAATCCCATCACCGTCACCGCTAACACTTCTCTGTCCGAAGCAGTGAAGATTTTGGCCGAAAAGCGGTTTAGTGGTTTACCCGTGGTGGATGACAATATGCGACTGATTGGGGTTATCTCCGAAACTGACCTTATGTGGCAGGAAACGGGAGTAGAAGCTCCTCCTTACATTATGCTCCTCGATAGCGTCATCTATCTACAAAATCCTAGCCGTCACGAGAAATTACTCCATAAAGCTCTCGGTCAAACCGTGGGGGAAGTAATGACCGATAAACCTATTAGTATCACGGCTGATCGCCCTTTGAAAGAAGCGGCCTCGTTAATGTATGATCGTCATGTGCGTCGTTTACCAGTGATTGAGGAAGAAACCCACAAAGTAATCGGTATTATCACTCGCGGCGATATCATTCGCGATATGGCAAAATCGGAAGCATAATGGCTTTTCTAGGGCAACAATTAACTAAAAGGTCTTGAACAAATGAATCAATCTCAGGAAACGGTTACTTATTCCCTAGAAACTATCTTGGCGCGGATTGAGGGAAAAATCGATTCTTTACAAAAAGATGTGACGGATTTAAAGGTAGGACAAGCGGTGTTAACCGGAAAAGTTGAGGGAATAGAAAATCGACTAAACTCATTAGAAGGAAACCAAAAATATCAGGTTTGGGCATTAATTGTCTTCTTAGCTGGGGCAATTGTGAAAACTTTTTTTTCCCTCGATCCCCCCTTAATCCCCCTTAATAAGGGGGGCATCTGATAATTTTTAACGCCTACCTACTTAAATTCTTATTTCCTTTGCAATTTCTCTAGAAACTATCAGAATGAAGCGCCGTCAATTTTTCATTAATTCCGCTCTAACTGCTGCTAGTTTTTCCCTAATTCCCAGAAAAGTTGTTAGCAATAATTTTCCTCTAATTAAACCGCCACATCTACAACCCGGGGATGGAGTGGGTATTATTAGTCCGGCGGGGGCAACTTTTAAAGAAGATGATTTGAACATAGTTATCGAAGCAGTTAAAGCCCTAAAATTAGTCCCAAAAGTTGGTCAATACGCTTTAGATCGTTATGGTTATTTAGCCGGTAAAGATAGGGAGCGAGCATCGGATATAAATCGATTTTTTGCCGATGATAATATTGCCTTAATTTTACCAATTCGCGGCGGTTGGGGCAGCGCTCGTTTATTACCTTATATCGACTACGATTTAATTCGTCGTCATCCGAAAATCATCTGTGGTTTTAGTGATATAACTTCCTTATTATTGGCTATTTATGCCAAAACTGGTTTAGTTACTTTCCATGCTCCCAATGGCTTTTCTAGTTGGCGCACTGCTCAAACCGAAAGCTTTCGACAAGTTTTATTTTCTGGGGAAAAGTTAACTTTTAGAAATCTTCCCGATCCCGATGATGCTAATCGTTTAATGCAGGTAAAAAATCGCATTCAAACTATTACTAAAGGTCAAGCAAAAGGTAAATTAATCGGCGGTAATTTAACCACTTTAGCCTCAATAGTTGGCTCTCCCTATCTACCAGATTTTACCAGAGCTATCCTATTTTTAGAAGATATTGGTGAAGATGTTTATGAAATTGACCGCCTGTTCAATCAATTAAAATTAGCGGGAATTTTCGATAATTTAGCTGGATTTATTTTCGGTCAATGTAGCAATTGTAGCGCCAATAGTGACTATGGTTCCCTGACGTTAGAAGAAGTGATCCGAGAATATATCCAACCCTTAAAAATTCCTGCTTGTCTAGGATTAACTATCGGACATTTAGAAATTATTGAAACTATTCCCATCGGTATTGCAGTAGAATTTGATGCTAATCGGGGAACAATTACTATGTTAGAATCGGCGGTTAGTAAACCGTAAAATGGGTGACTGTTGCTATTCGCTTTTTTAACTGATAACGGAATATTTAGACTGGCGAAGTCGGCTCCATCTTATTATTAGACTAAATCTGTGGCTCTCTTAGGTTTGGTGGGTAAAATGTATTATAAGATACAGTCTTGCGGGCAAGTGAGTGGAACGAACCACAGAGACACAAAGGACACAAAGATTGATCGATCCTATGTAAGTTAAACTTATCACACAGAACCTAGAAGAGCCAATCTGTTGAGTATAGGCTAGTTATGAGGAGAGGCACTCATGCAAGAGGCAAAAGCTTCAGAAACTGATAACTGATAACTGATAACTGATAACTGATAACTGATAACTGATAACTGATAACTGATAACTGATAACTGATAACTGATAACTGATAACTGATAACTGAAAAAGCTGATTACTGTCGCGGTTGTACGGGGAAACCTTGACGCTGAAGCATTTCCGCCGCATCTTGGCCCGGTTGATAGTTGATACCGAGGGTAGAGGTGGCCGAATCTTCGATGATTTTGGGAGTGAGGAGAATAATCACCTCTGAGCGATCGTTGCGATTGGTACGACTGCGGAATAAAGCCCCTAAAATGGGAATATCGCCTAAAATCGGCACTTTTGTCTCAGAACTTTGTTGGCGCTCTTGGATAATCCCGGAAAGAATTAAACTCTGTCCATCCCGGAGACGAATTAAACCCGATAATAATTCCCGGGTAATCAAAGGAGTCAATTCGTTGATTGTCGCCCCACCGCTATTAAATGGAATTGGGGGACCTGGTTGGGCAATTGTAGGCGCAACATTTAAACTGATATAACCATTATCGTCAATTTGATTCACATCGACGGTTAAGGTCAGTCCAGCATCACCAAACACAGGAGTTGTAGTTCTCACATTGCCATTGCTATTGGTATCAATTGTTGTTGTAACACTGACCAGCACTTTCTGGGTCAGCTTCACGGTGGCCTGTTGACCTTCCTGCACTACCAGCGAGGGATCGGTGAGAATCTTGGCATTTCCTGTCTGAATTGAGGCTTGCAGGGTCATCAGGAATCTTTGGGGATATTGGAAGAGGCCGGGTAATTTAAATTCTATTTCCCCATCTTCTGTTACACCTGTTACACCGGGTTGAAAAGGGTTATTAAATCTTCCAAAATTAGGACGCGCATAGGGAACAACCAGCCCAGTATTTGGATCTGCGATTCTTCCCTGAGTTATATTACTAAAAGGAGCATTTTGAACATCAAAAAAAGGTTCTAGTTCTACGTCTCCATTCCCTGATATGATATCGAAAATCGGCACAACAGGCTGTGCAAAAGCCCCTTGTCTGCCTACAGTCTGACTACTGGGTGGGTTTATATTCCCAAAGTTCAGCACTGCCGCCCCGTTATCTTGAACGAAGAAACCATCGTTAAAACCGAAGGAAAAACTACTGCTAAATTCGTCCAAATTGAGCAGGTTGACATCGATAACTTTGACATTAACCACCACCTGACGACGACGGGCATCCAGTTGGGTTAATAAAGAGGTGGCGATCTGTACTTGTCGGGGTTCGCCGATTAAATTAATAGAATTAAGGCGCTCGTCGGCGGCAATTCTTAAACCAGTTAAAAGTAGGGCAGCTTTTGAGCCTTCTGTGTTTTGGGGTGCCAGTGGCTCTAGGGTGGGAGGAATATCCCGGCGGCCGATTACTCGTCCGGTGAGGGGATCGACGATATCCTCGGTTTTAGTCACTAAACGCTGGTATTCTGCCCCTTGGGTGGCGAGGAAAGTGGCGGCGGCGACAGCTTTAACTTGATTGAGGCGCAGGGTGCGGCTAATCAAATTACGAGCGCCTTGGGGTAATTGCGCCCCGACAAAGATGGTTTTACCCTGACGGTTGGCCTGGAGTCCAGAAATTAACAAGACGGCGTTAAAAATGTTTTCCACCGATTCGTCAGTAAATTCTAAGGAAACTGTCTGAGAGGTGGCGTTAGCTTCCCCCTGGGCGCTGGTGAAAACGACGTTATAACCGGCAATGTTAGCAAGGGTCATTAAAACTTCTCTAGCGGAAGCTTCCCGCAGTAAAACACGAGGAACAGTGATATTACGCTCGAATTTGACCTTTTCGGCACTAGCATCGATATTAGAGATGGCAATATCTCCCACCGGTGGGGCGACGGCCCGGGGTAGGGTGGGAGCGCCGGGGGCTTGAGGTACGCCTTGAATGATAATTTCGGGATTGGGGACAAGGGGCGCACTTTGGGCGAGCAGTTTTTCACTGGCTAAAATGCGATCGCTAATTTCCTTTTGTACAGCTGCGCTGGAAGGGACAAGCTGATTTGGCGACTTTTGTAAAGTTTCTTGACTAAACTCTTGCAAAAATTCAATTTTTGATGTATGGGATTTTAACTCTGAACCATGGAAGAAAATGGCGGTTTCAGCCAAGGCGCTCAGGGGAGCCATCAATAAAAACGAGGCAATTGGGGGGATAAACAGGGCATAACGGGACGGATTCACTTTAACTTCACTCCTCAACGATTACGGGATTCAACGGACAAAAAACGCAATACTCACACCAGATGGAAGACTATTATTGGGACGGACTAGCGGGGGGTTGACCCTCGGTGGGGGGTGGTGGTGCTAATTTCGCTAGTTCTTCGGCATTGAGAGGAATAATCACATCGAGAAGAAAGGTGGTAGTCACAGGTTTATCGCTTTGGGGAACGATAGTGGCTTTATTCTTGCCGGTACTAATCACTTTAATCGTCGATCCTTGCTTTTCCATCTGGGTATTGAGACTGTTCAGCAAAATGAGCGGCTGTAATCTTTCTAAATCCCGAATAACCTCTTGAGTTTTAGCATAGTTCCCTTCCATCTTGACGTTAAAAGTTTGACGTTTGAGCTTATTATTAACCTCACTACCGAGGGAACCATCGGAGACCACCACTGGTTCTGGTCCTTGGGGTTGAAAACTAACCAGCTTAACATCGCGAGACTTAAAGATATTACTAACATCTAAGAGAATAGTGCTTAAGTCCCTTTCTTTAGCAAAAAGCGAGAGAATTTTCTGTTTAATAGCTTTTTTTTGTTGTAACTGACTCTGGATTTTTTGGAATTCTGAAAATTCGAGACGGCTTTTTTGTTGATCTAGCAGTTTTTGTTTGTCGGCTGCATCGGTTTGCAGTTGCTGCAAGGTATTATAAGCGGGCATCACCCAGTTAAAAAGCAGATAGAGGGAGCCAAGTAAACCTAGCATAGCGGCAGCGATGCCACTATTACGGGGAGTAAAAGTTATCCCGAAAGCGATAGGATACTCCTCAAATTCCTCTAATTTCAGCTTCTCAAATTCTTCGTTAAAGGTCATGGTTGAATGGCTCCTTGGCGTTTGAGAGTATTAATCCTAGTGATAACTCCGATCGCTCCATTCCGGGCAAGATTGGGCAGTTGTTGAGTGGTGGGAGTATCACTTAATTGGGCGGTGATCACAAATTGAACCACTTGGGGGAAAGTAATATTAATATTTTTGTACTGATTGTTCATCTCTACGGGTAAATCGGCCAGGGCAGCACTTTCGATCACCGTTTGCTTACCCTGCAAAAAAGGAGAAGCTTGTAGGGTTAAGAGATAATCATTGACTGCTTCGTAATTACTGGCAAAACCACTGATTTTTAAGCGAGTAGCCGGATTGGGTTGCCCTTGATTGGGGTTCGCGGGAACCTCCACCTGTTGCACAATATTTAACTGCACAGTAGGAGGCGTTTGTTGGCGAATTTCTTGGAGAATGGCTGACCAAGGCCTAATCTGATTGAATACACCCACCAGAGCTTTATTTTCTGCTTCTACCGCCTTTAGTTCCCCTCTGATGTCTTCTAGTTTTTTACTTTCGACTTGTACTTGACCTAATTCCCCGTCCAGTTGCTGAATTAGGGCCTGAGTTTCGCCAGTTTTCCAACCGACGGTTACACCGAGTAATCCCGTCAGTAGCAATAATCCGGCCCCCACTCCCACACCGATGAACAGAGGTACTTGTTTACTCAGGTTAATAACCGTGGAAATCTCGAAGTTAGAGGTTGTTTGGACTGTTCGGTTAGGATGGCGATCTTTGAGAAAATTAACGTCAAGACTATACATAATTTTTGTCTATACCTCCCGCAATCCTAAACCAAGAACTGTTCCTAATCCCGGTCTTTGGGTGTTAGGAATCTCTTGATTGATATCTAAGTTCAGGGCTGCGATCGGATCGATGGGCATGGTAGGGATGCTGAGACGTTGAGTAAAATATTCATCTAGTTGTGCTAAACCGCCCCCAGGACCGGCTAAAAGTAACTGGACAATTTCCATTTCCAGTTGATCACTTTGGTTAAGATAGAAATTAATCGATCGCCGCAATTCATCGGTTAATTCCCCTAAAACCCGCATCAGTGCCGCAATCCCGGCGGTGGTAAAGGTTCTGGAAGCACCGGTATTGGTGCCAAGACTATCAAAGGCAGTAGTCGGGATTGTCATCCCCAAAAGAATCTCAGGACTGCGGGAACTGGGCAAATTCATCGCCCTGGAAATGGCATTTTGTAGCTGGAAAGTGCCGATGGGGACAGTGCGTGAAAATTGGGGAACGCCGTCCACCACGATGGCAATTTCCGTGTTATCAAATTCTATATCGACAATAACGGTAGCTTCATTGGAGCTAAACTGTCGCAACTGATCTCGAATCGTCCGAATTAGGGCAAAACTATTAATTTCTAGTACATCTACCTGTAATCCTGCCCGTTGCAGGGTTTCCAGATAGGCATCGGTGATCTCCCGACGAGTAGCTACCAGCAAAACCTGCACCTTTTCGATGCCGTCTTCATCTTGAAAGTAGCCCAGTTTTTGGTAGTCGATATCTACTTCCTCCCGCGGATAGGGAAGGTATAAATTAGCTTCATGATTTAAGACCAGATCGCGCAATTCCTCCTCGTCCAATTCCGAGGGAATAGGGATAATCCGGATAATTGACTCGCGCATGGGGACAGCAGTAGCGACTCGTTTTCTAGTAATTTTATTTTCCTTGAGGACTTCTTGGATTAATTCCGCTAAAGCGACGGAATCGACGATTTTTCCCTCCTCAAAGATGCCTTCTGGGATATCCGATGAACAATATTTAACTAACTTATAATTTTGTTTCTGTTTGGCGATCTGAGCCACGTTAAGGCACTCTGGGGTAATCTCTAACCCAATACCTTGAGTTTTTTTTGTCAATAGCTTCTTAAAAAAACTTACCATACATTTTCTGGGGCAGCTCTAAGGGAATTGGTGATCAACAAAGCCAATAATCTTGATCTTTTCACTTGATTTTATCTAGTATCGATCAAGACAGTAAATCAGTCTATAAATAATCCTAACTGGGTAATTTACCCAGAACAGGTGAAAATCGAGGGGGAGAGAAGCCATTTCTGCACTAATATTAACCTGATTATCTGTGTTCAGAGCGAGGTTAATCCTAACTGGATAGGAGGAGAGGAAGTGCTTAATGATAGTGACATTGTAATCAATTTTGGTGAAAGAACCAAGTCCAAGCTAAAAATTGGCCATTACCCCCCCCTTTTTTTTCTGCTCCACTAGATCAAGTCAGCTTTCCCTAGTTAGAGTACCCAAATAGATCGAGAAAAATTCAAATTTTCTCGACACTATTTTTTCTTGACTCCTAGAAATAGGCGATCAAATGCTTCTGACGGGCGTGATTTTCGCGTATAATTAGGAGTTTGCACAGTGACAAAAGAAGTTAAGGAGCGAGTTCGATGGCACGAATGTACTATGATGAGGATGCCAATTTAGATTTATTAGCGGGAAAAACGATCGCTATTATTGGTTATGGTTCCCAGGGTCATGCCCATGCATTAAATCTCAAGGATAGCGGCGTTAATGTGATTGTTGGTCTATATCCCGGCAGTAAATCGGCCATCAAAGCCAAAGAAGCCGGTATTCCGGTTTATGACGTGGCCGAAGCCGCTAAAATTGCCGACTGGATCATGATCCTCTTACCAGATGAAGTGCAGAAAACGATTTATCTCAACGAAATTGCCCCGAATTTAAGCGCAGGCAAGGTGTTATCTTTTGCCCACGGCTTTAATATTCATTTTGGTCAAGTAGTTCCCCCAGATAATGTCGATGTGGTTATGGTCGCCCCCAAGGGACCGGGCCATCTCGTCCGTCGCACCTACGAACAAGGTCAAGGGGTTCCCTGTTTATTCGCCGTCTATCAAGATGCTACTGGCCAAGCACGCGATCGGGCAATGGCCTACGCTAAAGGTATTGGTGGCACTCGGGCCGGGGTTTTGGAAACCACTTTCCGCGAGGAAACAGAAACCGACCTTTTTGGCGAACAGGCAGTATTATGCGGCGGTTTAAGTGCTTTAATTAAGGCTGGCTTTGAAACCCTCGTAGAAGCTGGTTATCAGCCCGAATTAGCCTATTTTGAGTGTTTACACGAAGTGAAACTGATCGTCGATCTGATCGTCGAGGGCGGTTTGGCCAAAATGCGCGATAGTATTTCCAATACAGCCGAGTACGGTGACTACACTCGCGGTCCGCGGGTGGTGACGGAAGCGACTAAGGCCGAAATGCGGAAAATCCTCCGGGAAATTCAATCGGGACAATTTGCCCGAGAGTTTGTCCTCGAAAATCAAGCAGGTAAACCGGGTTTCACCGCTATGCGTCGTCAAGAAGCAGAACATTCGATCGAAGAAGTCGGCCAAGATCTGCGGGCGATGATGAGTTGGCTAAAACGCTAGTTCGCTTTTTTTTCGGTGGCGGGTTGGACGCAACCGGGCAATTCTTCCCGTTGAGTCCGCCCCGACACCCGACCCCCCAAAGGGAAAACTTCCTATGTCACCATTTAAGATAACTGCTGTATTCCCATTTCAGTAGACCTCCTGCAAAAATAAGTTATCGAGCCGCTATTGGGTCACAATATCTAAAAGCTCGGATAAATTCGACATAATCTTGGGTTTTATGGATAGTCTAGTCGTCTCTTGTCTTCTCCTGACTCCCGACGACCGGCTACTGACTCCTAACCCTAACAACAATTTTTGATTTTTACAAGAGGTCTAGTAGATCGCCTCCCGTGATTTGACCAAACCGATCGCCCGTAAACCGGCAATGACACCACAACCGATCACCATACCGACGAGGGAACGAATCAGATTTTCGATGGGAACGATCCCAATTAAAGCGATCCAGACTTCTTCAGGCCAGTTAAAAATCGAGTAGGTGATGGCGACGGCCCCTAAATGGGAGAGGCCGCTGGCAGTCCAAGTCCCGCCAAAAATTCCCGCCGCTACTAGGACAAAGTTACTACCTTTGATCCAATGGGTAAAAAGAGTCCGGGTTGGTAGGATAAATAATACCAAAGCCGACCAATCGACGAAAGCTCCGGCAATAAAGACTCGTGGCGAAATGCCGTTCAGTCCGATCGCCCGGTTAGCGTAGATAAACAGGGGAATCAGAAAAATTAACGTCAATCCTAACCACCAATAACGGCGTTTTTTGCCTAAAACCATTGTTCCCGCCACAAAACTGGCTATAATCGCCCCAAAGACCGAAATAGCGGGAATTCCTGCCGTGTAGGGGGCAAGAAAAGCCCCAATTAAGGACCCAATGCCACTAGCGATCGCACCAGCGATCGGGCCGAGTAACCAACCCAAGAGGGGAAAAACCGCTTGACTGAGGGGCATACTACCGCCGGAAGCGAGGACAATGGAGAAGGGAATAAAAGAAAGAGTAGTGACAATGGCCGCCAAGACGACAATATAGGCGATCGGCGCACCATCAATAGCGGCACTACTGACAGCTTCCACTTTGCGTTCTTCCCCTTCGGGGATAATATCTAGGGTCATAGATGAAAGGGTAATTCTAACTTTTCTATAATCCTCTGGTTTTGTCCGCTTCGGGCAGTTATTGACCAACGTTATCAGCTTGGACGCACTTAAGTTACATATCTTGATAATTCAAAAAACTCTCAACCGCTTATTTCTGCTGCCGACCGCCTCCTGCGGACTGCTTTCGGTCGGCGCATCCCCAGCGGTGCGCGGTCTTGTGGGGACTTCCTCTGCCCTATTTTCCTTGGCCAAGAATCTTAATGATATTTTAAGATTTTTTAAAAAACTGTCCTTGGCCGAGATGAACGTATATTCTATAGGGGAGCGAGTATAAGTTATTATTCCCGTTCGATCGCGCCCCCAATTCTCTGGAGATCAGCACCCATGCTTACTTTGCTCCGTTCTCTGCTATTTTCCACCCTATTAAGTTTTGTTGCTCCCGTCCTCTTGGTGGGTTCGATTTTAACTGCTTTATTCGCCACCAGTCACGTCCCCGGCTTTACTTGGGTTTCTCAGGCGGGTTTTAGCCAAATCCTGCAATTTTTAACCATTTTCGGCGACGGTTATCCCCTGCAAGGAATGTTAACCATCGCTGTTACTTTTGCTTTTGTTGGCAGTTTATTCGATTTATTTAACTTCTACGTCTATCAAACCAATCGGGGACAGTAACAGACAAAGGATGATAGGCACTGTCTAGAATAGGAATGAGGTTTTTATGGGATCGAATCGTCTATGCGCCCTATTTTCTACCGTTTTTGGCTATTAACAATAATTTCTCTGCTGCTCAGCCTAAGTATCGGGATTATCAATCCCCAAACCAGTTTCGCGCTCTCGTGGATGGATTTACTTTTTCGGGGTGTGCAAGTTATTCAACTCTCCACTATTTCTCCTCAGCAGGAAGTCGCCATCGGTAGGCAGATTAATCAAGGTTTATTAGAATCAGGTAAGGTGAAACTGTCCAAAGATGCCAGAATTAACCAATATGTCCACGAAATCGGGCAGCGATTAGCAGCAACTAGCGATCGCCCTGACATTCCCTACACTTTTCAAGTGGTGCGCGACAATAGCATTAACGCCTTCGCAACTATGGGTGGATTTGTCTATTTACACACGGGATTGATTAAAACTGCTGATAATGAGGCGGAATTAGCCAGCGTGATTGCCCATGAAATCGGCCATATCGTCGGTCGTCATTCTATCACCCAATTACGCAATACTGCCCTCGCCCAAGGACTTCTCGGTGCGGCGGGATTAGAGACAAAAACTTGGGTACAATTGGCGGTTAATCTCGCCTACAGTTTGCCAAACAGTCGCAAGGATGAATTAGAAGCGGATCGACTGGGTTTAAAAAATTTGGCCAAGGCTGGTTATGAACCCACGGCGATGATCTCCTTTATGCGAAAATTAGCACAACAGGGGGGTTCTACCCCGACAATTCTCAGCACCCATCCAGCTACAAACGATCGCATTGTGGCACTGCAAAAACAGCTTAATTCGGTTAATAACTAGGGTTTGCTGAATAAATCTAAAAACCTTGTTGGATAAAGTTTTTAGACTTTTTTTCCATCAAAAAGTACCGACCATTGCAGTGATTGGGGGGGGTAAATTCAGGTACTTTTTCCCTGAAAATTAGGTAATTGGCCCCCTCAAAATCGGTAAAACCCTACAATATCAGGCTAAACTAAACTATCAGAGGAATTCTTGATTTTGAGGCTATCTTAGCTGAGTTTAAGCCTTTATTCTCCACTCGCTTCGATAATTTTGCCACTCAGAGAATTAAATATCGCTTAATTGATCGCATCCGTCAGATTAGTCAAGCATTCGGCCATAATACTTGGAGCCTACTACTTAATTCTACTGGAGCGCGTCTCACCCAAGCCCTCCAGGCGAGGGGATTAGTGGGGGAAACTCTCGAAAATTACCTTTTAGCTTGGGATTACTATAAAGAAATTTAGGCGTTGTCAAATTGAAAGATGCTCCGAATCAGCACCGGAACTGAAATTACTCTGATAGCAAGGATTGCATGGCATCTTTCCTATTCTGATCTGACAACGCCGATAAATCAACAGGAATTCTCAATTAGCTTGGGAAATGTGCGTCGTCAGGGCCGCCGATTGTAGGATGGGGGTAGTGGTGACAGAATCCGTCGCTAGGGTAAAGAGAGGATTGGAAAGGATACCGGCCAGGGAAGTGGCCACTAGGGAGAGGACAATACCCACCTGTAGGGGACGCATCCCGGTAAGAGTCCAATTGATAACGGGGTAATTTTTCACCGCATCGGACATCTCTTGGGGTTCCTTGACCACCATCATTTTGACCACACGGATATAGTAGTAAATCGAGGCCACACTGGTGACTAAACCAACGAGGACGAGGGCATAAAGTCCCGCTTGCCAACCGGCCCAGAATAGATAAATCTTACCAAAGAAGCCCGCTAGAGGCGGAATTCCTCCCAAAGAGAGCAGACAGATGCTTAAACAGAGGGTTAGGAGCGGATCTTTCTGGTAGAGTCCCGAATATTCAGCGATCTGATCGGTTCCAGTTCTGAGAGCAAAGAGAATCACACAGGCAAAAGCCCCTAGGTTCATGAACAGGTAAATTAACAGATAGAAAATCATGCTAGAGTAACCCGCGTCAGTACCGGCGGTTAAACCAATCATGACAAAACCCGCCTGACCGATCGAGGAATAGGCTAACATCCGTTTCATGCTAGTTTGGGCTAAGGCGACCACGTTGCCCAGGATCATGCTCAAAATTGCTAGGGCAATAAAGATAAACCGCCATTGTTCGCTGACTAGACCGAAAACAGTCACTAATAGGCGAATTGCTAGGGCAAAACCGGCCGCTTTGGAACCCACCGAGAGGAAAGCGACCACGGGAGTGGGTGAACCTTCGTACACATCAGGAGTCCACTGGTGAAAGGGAACCGCCGAAATTTTGAAAGCGATACCGGCAATCACAAACACTAATGCGATCGCCAAAGCCAAGGACTGACCACCGTTAACAGCGGTTAATTTTTGGGCAATGGCACTTAAACTGGTTTCACCTCCGGATAAACCGTAGAGAAGGGAAACACCATAGAGGAAAATCGCCGAACTAGAAGCTCCAATTAACAGATATTTTAAAGCAGCCTCGTTCGATCGAGGATCCCGCTTCATGTAACCAGTCATTAGATAGGAGGAAATACTGAGCATTTCTAGGGAGATGAAAATCATCACCAATTCACTAGCGCCGGATAGGAACATTCCCCCGATAGTCGCAGTGAGCATAATGGCTAAAAATTCCGCTAGGGAGGTTCCCGCTTGTTCCACATAACGCACCGACATCAGCACTGTGGAGGCGGTAGAAAGGGCAATAATCCCCCTAAAGACGATACTGAGATTATCCCCCTCAAAAGCCCCTAGAAAGGCCACCGGTTTCGGATTGTCCCAGGTAAAGTAAAGAGCAACCACAGCAGCGAGCAGACCAGCGATCGCAACGTAGGGCAGCCAACTTCTGGCACTCCGTCCCACAATTAAATCGCCGATTAAAATCACCATCAGGGTAATAATCAGGATTCCTTCGGGCCAGATAACGCCGGCGTTTAGCTGACTGGCAACAAGACTAGAAAAATCCATATTGATTGAGGTTAAAGGAATTTGAAGTTAAAAAAGGCTTAATACAAGCTTAGGGCATTTGATCAGCGATTCAGTGATTAGTTATCAGTGATCGGTGATCAGATGTGAGTTTTCAGTTCACTGATCGCCCCTATTGGGTTAAAATTTCTAAAAAACCAGATAAATTTGGGATAATCTTAGCTTTTATGGGCATTATATTTGTCTATTGTCTTTTTTATCCTCCTGTCTTGGATTATCCTCTGCAAAGGGAAAATCTTTGATTTTTGCAGCAGAGCTAATTTCTGGTGGTGACAACTTGTCACCGAAATGTATCCACGTTAACAGGGAGAAAGTGAAAACTCAGGAAATCATGACATAGACTGGCATCGTTAGTTGTCATTGAAGGATTCTGGTAAAATCAGGCTAGGGGAAACACCCGAAAAATCAATTGTTTTTGAGCCATCCGCTTGATTTTGTTGTGGAAAAACTTTCTAGTTTGCTCAATCCTTTTCCTTTAGCGATCGCTTGAATGAGTAACGAAACCTATCTCAATCATCCTACTTTCGGTCTATTGTACAGAGTGTGTCTATTAGAAGAACATCGGGAATTATTTACCACTCTTTATGCCCAACGTCTTTTTTTTCTGGTGACGGTGGGACCCAAAAAAGTCTCGTTCGATCCGATTAGTCGTTCCGATGCTCGTCTTTTAGTGGAAAACCGGCTGCGAAATTTGCGCCGGGGCAGTAATGTGCAAGAATTTAACAGTCTCAACCAAACTTATCAACAAACCTTTTCAGTCTAGTTCATGACGATCGCTAGTCGTATCGAGTCCATCCGTCTTACCCTACCCCCCTGCACGCGTCTGATTGCCGTCAGTAAACAGGTATCGAGCGATTATATCCGTCAAGCTTACCGAGCAGGGGTGAGAGATTTTGCCGAAAGTAAGCTACAGGAAGCAATCTCGAAACAGCAAGAACTAAAAGACCTCCCAGATATTTCTTGGCACTTTATTGGGCATCTACAGGCAAATAAAGCCCGCAAAGTCCTAGAATCTTTTGATTTAATCCATTCCCTCGATAGTTTAAAATTAGCCCAAAGACTCGATCGCCTAGCTGGGGAATTAGAGATTAATCCCCAAGTTTTGCTACAGGTGAAAGTTGTCCCCGATCCCGATAAGTTCGGTTGGGACAAGGCCGAACTCCTAGCAGATCTTCCCGCTTTAGTCAACTGTCAACAGCTAAAAATTCAAGGTTTGATGACAATTCTGCCCCAGGGATTATCGGCTGGGGAAAAGTTAGCCGCCTTTGAAAAAACCAGCGATTTAGCCCAAATCATCGAGAATAGCTCTAGTTTATGCCTGCCCCATCTATCCATGGGAATGTCTAACGATTATCCTCTAGCCGTCAAGGCCGGAGCCACTTTGATCCGGGTGGGAACTGGCATCTTTGGCGAGCGCATTTACTGAACCATCGCCGTAAATTTACAGAAAAAACCCCTAGAAAAATTAATAATTGGTGATAATATATCTTAAAATTATAGCGTTCAGTCTAGAAACTGGTGGTTAGAAATGAGGAATTGACTTTTTCCCAATCCCTGAAAACTATCCCCTGATAATTGATAACTGAAAAGAGGGAACTAACCGCTGCCTACAGACGACTAAAATGGGGAACCCTTAACAAAACAGTTCCCCTGTACCAAATGAGAGCAAAAATTGTTAAAGGCCACCAAATAACCCCGACTCTAGACAAGACCATCCAAAAAAATCTTTTGAAGGACATTAGACTGTGAACAACATTTTTACCAAGCTCAAAGATTTTGTCGGTATCTCCGAACAACCGGAAGACGAAGACGAAACCGACTACGAAGAAATGGACTGGGAAAAGTCTTCCCCCCAAGATAGGGATCAAAACGAAGAAGAAGAACCCCTTAATCGTCGTCAACGCGAACCTTTAAATCTCAATACAGCCACATCTATGGGACTCAACAGAAGCAACGTGATCGGTATGCCAGGTATTAACAACAATAATGCAGAAGTGGTCGTGATCGAGCCCCATTCCTTCGAGGAAATGCCCCAAGTTATCCAAACCCTGAGAGAACGCAAATCGGTGGTTTTAAACCTCAACGTCATGGATCCCGAAGAAGCACAAAGAGCCGTGGATTTTGTCGCCGGTGGCACTTATGCAATTGATGGTCATCAAGAACGCATCGGTGAGAGTATTTTCCTATTTACCCCCAGCTGCGTTAAAGTTAGCACCCTTTCTGGAACTATTCACGATATAGCTGATAACCCGAAAATGGCTCGTCCCGTTTCCTCCGCACCTGCTTGGGGAGCCGAAAGCAGTCGATTAGCTCAATGAATTCTTCCATAGTCCTCTCGTCAGGTTTGTCGAAGCTAGAAATCGATCGATTTATCGAGAGGATTCGCTTTTTTCTTGGTAAGATAGCTAAATCTCTCTTTTTTACTTTTTACTTTAAAAAATACTGTGTCTATTCGTTTAGGAATTATTGGCGGTGGAGTGATGGCCGAGGCCATTCTCAGCCGTTTATTAAAAAAAAATGTTTATAGTCCGGAAACGGTGTTAGTCAGTGAACCCCAATCCCAACGGCGCAACTTTTGGGTTAATACCTATGGAGTGCAAGTCAGTGAGGATAACCGGGAAGCCGCTAGAGCAACTGAGGTGTTAATCTTAGCGGTAAAACCGCAAATTTTAGAGCAGGTAGTGAATAGTTTGCTAGGAATACCCGAAAAACCCCTAATTATCTCGATTTTAGCGGGAGTTACCCTCAATCGCTTAGAAATGGGCTTTCCCGATCGCCCCGTGATCCGGACGATGCCCAATACCCCAGCCACAGTGGGACAAGGGGTTACAGCGATCGCATCTGGTCGTCATGCGGAACCGGAACATCTGGCCGTAGCCAGAGATATTTTTGCTGCGGTCGGTTCGGTGGTGGAAGTTCCCGAAGCTTTGATGGACGCGGTAACGGGATTATCGGGATCGGGCCCGGCATTTGTCGCCCTAATGGTGGAAGCTTTAAGCGATGGTGGTGTGGCGGCTGGATTACCGCGAGCGATCGCGTCTCAATTGGCCATAGAAACAGTGTTAGGGACGGCAACCCTATTAAAAGAATCGGCCATACATCCGGGGGAATTAAAGGATCGCGTCACTAGCCCGGGGGGAACCACGATTGCCGGGGTGAGACAATTAGAAAAAGGCTCTTTTCGATCGACTATTATCGAGGCAGTAGTGGCGGCCTATCATAGATCTAAAGATTTAGGGCGTAGTTCCGAAAAGTAATCTTGGTATCTTTTTTAACCCATAACTGATGTCTAGATCTGTGATAGGATACGCAGCAATTCTTGTCCAGAAAAAGTTATGAATAAGAAATCTGATCGTTTTGATTTAATGGCATTAATTGCCATTCCTGTTTTTTTTCTGGGGATTGTTTTCTGGAAAGTCCCGCTTCATTATCCCTATATCTTTAATTTTGATGAAGCGGTGGCCTTGGTGCTTGCCTACGTCACCAAACAAGGTTATCGTCTCTACGAACAAGTTTGGCATGATCATTTATCGGGTTTATCTCTACTATTAAATAGTTGGTTAAGCTTGACAGGATTTACTATCCATGCTGCGCGCCTTATGGTGCTTTCTTTGTCCACAATTATGTTAGGAATTTTTTATTTAATTCTGAGAGTTAATTGCGGAATATTGGCCTCTTGTTTATCAGTATTCATTCTCTCAACCTCTCCAGTGTATATTAACCTGTCAACGACAATGTTGCGGGAATTACCCTCACTTTTTTTTACAATCTTAAGTATTTTTATTATCTTTAAAGCCCTTCAATTCACGGGTAAGCTTAAGTATGGGCTGTATTTACTCAGCGCCATTGCTTTCGTCTTTTCCCTGCAAATTAAACTTGCAGGCATTACTATTATCCCAACTGTAGCTTTAATTATTTTTCTTAATCAACAGAATAGTTTTATTAAAAGAATCATTGATATTGTTATTTGGTCAGTCGCTGTCGTTTTAGTCTTTGTCTTGGGTTCCCTGACTATTTTTCCTTTTTCCTACGCAAATATCATTAAATCTCATGTCAGTGTTGCCGCTAGTTTCGCTCAAGAAAATCTCACCTTATGGACTCTCTTGCAAAGCGCCCTAAAGTACGAACCAATTTATCTGATCGTCACAGTAATCGCTATTATAGCGATGGTTTTTACTCGCAATATAATACCACTTTTACCGCCGTTGGTCTGGTTAGGTTCTAATCTATTTAGATTTGCCACAGTTGCCCCAATTTGGACTCATTATTATGTCCACTTAATTATTCCTGCCGTTTGGATAATTGCCTTATTTGTCGAACAGTTAAAAATTAGTGATAGTCTCGGGGAATTTAGGCAAAATCGAAAAATAACCAGGAAATTAGTTCTCAAAATGCTGATTTTTCTTCCCCTTTCTGGTCAATTTCTCTTTAATACCTTAAGAATAATCACCAATCGTGATCCCTCAATTAATGCCTACGTTCAATTTAACAAAAGGTATAAACCTCTTTTAGCAGAAGCTGTGCTTGAAAAATTTAAAAACTCCGAGAAACTTCTGTTAACCGATAATCCTCACTACATATATCAGTATTTCTTGAAAACACCCCCAGAAACTGCCGTCATCACCAGAAAGAGATTTATCAATCAGAATCTTGATGGGGATTTTATCCTAGAAGTTATCGAAAAAAGACAGCCAGATTTGGTTTTTCTCTATCGATTTGAAAAGGATTTTATGCAATCACCAAAACTCAGGGATTATTTAGAGAAAAATTATATCCAGTTTCCCGACCAGCAAGAAAAAGGAACTCTCTTTATCAGTCCGAAAACTTGGCAAGAATATCAAAGTAAGGCTAATTAGGGCTTGCTGAATAAATCTAAAAACCTTGTTGGGTAAGACTTTTAGACTCTTTGTCAATCAAAAAGTACCAGATCTGGGAGTGATCGGCGGGAAAATTCAGGTACTTTTTGCCTGAAAATTAGGTAATTGACCAGATGAAAATCGCTAAAACCCTACACCCTACACCCCACACCCCACACCCCACACCCTGCCCCCACGAACAACTTTTTGCCGCAAACCCTAATTAGAAATTGTGGACGGGGACTATTAACGTTTTTTCTTTTTTACCGGTTTTTGAGCCACTTTTCGAGAACGTTTGTAGGCCGATCCGATCCAATCACTACAACTATGACTCATCGCTCCTAATTCTAAACCCAGGAAAATAGCGATCGCTACCCGGGGATACTGTTGCCATAATGCGATCGCTTGCTGCGGCCACAGTCGCCAATCCCAGTCTATACCCCAGAAACTTTGTAGGATCGGAATGATGACGATCGCCGCTAGTAAAAGAAAACTACCAAGATAAAATAACCGAAAAATTGTGCCGATCAATAAACCGTGGGATAACCAACCGCGATGACGGATCATAGAACGGTAGGGTAGCCACAACCAGCGCAGATAACCCCAACGTTTGTATTGTACCGAGTGGATGTCAAGATCTGGCCCAAACAGGAATCCGCTAAACAAATAACTGGCCAACAGTAATAGGGTTAATTTACCACTGCCACTGACCAAAAAACTCGCCCCCGCAATCGGTGGCAGCAGAATTAGGGTAATGCGATCGTGAGTTCGACCAGAGGGCATCGGAAAAAAATTAACTTGCTCAAAAAAATAATATACTTTTTTGAAAATATATGTTATGCTGAGAAAGTGCGAAATTGATTCGGGCGTTTAGCTCAGTGGTAGAGCGCCTGCCTTACAAGCAGGATGCCGTAAGTTCGACCCTTACAACGCCCATTTTATTCGATCCTTGCCTAGTAAAGCTCTCACTCCTGATCGCCTGTTGAGATTAAAACTATTGAGGGTAATTGCTGCTGGATGGCAAAATTGCGACTATTTGCTAGTAAGCTAGTCAGTAGGTACTAGGATTAATTCATCGCGGCACACCGGTTATATGGCCAATTGGAAATGTATTAAAAATTGTGGAGCTTGTTGTCAACTAAATCCCGACGAGCGTCCTGACTTAGAAGAATATCTGACTCCCGCACAATTAAGTCAATATCTCAGCATGGTGGGGGAAGAAGGTTGGTGTATACACTTTGATCGCCAAACCCGTCTCTGTACCATTTATGACCAGAGACCAGAATTTTGTCGTGTTCAACCCGATATTTTTGCCAAAATGTATCAAATTGCACCGGGAGAATTCGATCAATTTGCGATCGATTGCTGTCATCAACACATTGAGGACCTTTATGGGGAAGATAGCCTAGAAATGAATAGCTATCGTCAGCAAGTAGGCTAATATTTATCCCTATCCCAGAAATAACTCAGACGGGGAAGAAAATAAGTGGTCTGGTTATTGTCCCGATCCTATCCATCGCTAAACCAGTGACCCACTTTCCGCACTTCTTAACATTCAATTAATGATTTTACTCAAATGTTGCTTACAACCCTTTGCCAGTAAGGATTATAGCTACAATCATCGATTTTTGTCAATGTAAAGGATTGTAAACTTTTTTATCAGAAAAAATCAATTATTGAAAATGTTCTTAATAGTAGTTTCTACAATGAAGGTTTTTCGTTAAAACATCTTGGGGAATGTAAAAATATATAAAAGTATATGAAGATGTGGGGAATGTCGGCAAAAATTACGGAATCGATTATTTCCCTGTTGAGGAGAAGTCTATAGGAAACTCGAAACCTCTAGGGGTGCAGAGTTTGAGTTCAGGACAGGGAAAAACTATCATGGAAAAACCAGAAAAACAGCGCCGCAGACGCGGGGTTGTCCTTACCCCCACGGGACTAGAAAAATTACTTACTGCTAAACAAGAAGCGGAGTATCGGGATAATCGCGGTCATCGTTTCACCCTAGAAGTCCTCAGCGAGAAAACTCTTTTAGGGGTAGATACTCTGATGAAGGTATTTGCTTGTGAATCGGGAGTGGATAAACAAACCCTAAAACATTGTTTTCAAGCTTTTAATTTAACTCTAGAAAATAGCGATTATTATCGTCCTAACTTACTAGAATCTGATACTATTAATCCTCAACTATTGCCTGAATTACCAGAGGGACAAGTCCCCCTCGATTCCCCCTTTTATATTCACAGAAACAATCTAGAACAGACTTGTTATCAAGAGATCTTGCGCGGGGGTAGTCTTATCCGGATTAACGCGGCCAGAAAAATGGGAAAAACTTCCCTGATAACCAGAATTATTAATTATGCACAACAACAGCAATACCATACACTTTATTTCAGTTTTCGGTTAGCAGAAAGATCAATTTTTCAAGATTCAAATCACTGGCTGCGTTGGCTTTGTGTTAGTATTAGTCGCCAGTTAGATTTAGATAATCATCTCCCAGAGGATTGGGATGAATTCTTAGGTGGTAAAATTAACTGTAAAATCTATCTAGAAAAGCATATTCTCTCCCATCTCGATCGCCCTTTAGTGATTGCCTTTGATGATCTTGAATATCTTTTATCCTATCGACAGCTAAGGGAAGAATTTTTTAGTATTCTGCACCTCTGGCACGAGGAAGGCAAAAACAAACCCCTCTGGCAAAAATTACGTTTAATTGTCGCCTATTCCCCTGCACAGGAGCTTGATAAAACCTCAGATACCTATCAATCTCCTTTTAGTCTTGGTTTACCGATCGAGTTGCCTAATTTTACCAGCGCACAAGTACGAGAATTAAGCCAAAGACAGGGATTAGATCAGAATTTTAACTCCGAAAAATTACGGATATTTCTAGGGGGTAATCCCTATTTAATTCGTCTTGCTTGTTATCATATTGCTCGGGGTGATTGTACCCTAGAAACCATTCTCGCTACTTCTATCGACGAGGAAAATAATATTTTTGCAGATCATCTTAAACGTTTACTTTCGCATCTGCAATACTTAAAGGGCAATTTAGCGGCTATCTTTGCTAAGGTAGTGATGGCAGAAAAAGACATAGAAATTGATTTAATTGCCGCTTTTCACCTAGAAAGTCTCGGACTGATTCACCGACAAGGTAAGTTTTGCCGAGTCAGTTGTCCTCTCTACCGTCAATATTTTAGCGAATATTTCCGGCAACGTTCTGTTTTTTTGCCGCAAAAAACTTCTCCCCTCGCCAAAAAAATTACGCTTGCTCACTTTGATACTTCCGAAAAAGGTCGCTATGCCATGTAATTTATAGTCCGTTAGGCGCTCGACTAACACAGCCTAGGAGTGCTAAAGTTATCACCATAAACATCCTCAAGGAAAATCAACTCGGCGTGGACAATCCTGCCGCAATCTCTTCTTTGGCTTTTCGAGCTGCTGCGACTAGATTATTCTTCGTCTGTTTAAAAGACTGATCCCATCGTTTTTCTTCTTCAATTTCTGCAATATAAGCTCGAACGTACTCTACTAAATGCTCTTGAAGCTCATCAGGCAGAGACTCAACCATCTTGATGATCGTGGTAATAGCAGGAGAGGGCATGGTATCTATCAGCGTAGTAGGTTTTCTCTATTCTACAACGTCCACCGCAAACCCAAAATGATATGATCTTTGTGTCCTCTGTGTCTGGAGTGGTTTTTATTAATGAGCCTTGCTCAAAACCAAACAATTTATAATTCAAGAGCGAGGTATTTATGGGTAAAGAAGAAGAACTACTTGAACAATGGCGAGAACTGACACTGGAAAAGCAACAAAAAGTTTTACAATTTGTTCAAACACTGAAATCTAAGTCAGAAACAACAGCACCACTTAATTAGGAGTCTAACCCATGAGCGGCCTCACCATCGAAACCGATTTAGGAAAAATCCTAGACCAGATTAATCAGAATCTTAAAGAGACCAATCAGAAGCTAGACGCACTCCAGAAAGATGTCACAGAGATCAGGATTGTTCAAGTCCGATTCGAGGCCGAAGTAAAGGGAGACCTCAAGGCATTACAGGGAGAATTCAACACCTTACAAGGTGATCTAAAAGAGATTAAAGGCTCCCAGAAAGCCCAAATTTGGGCATTAATCACCATCTTGGCAACAGCAGTTATCGGAACTGTCATCCGCTTTGTCATCACTGTTCCCCCTGTTAGCAACCCCTAACTTCCACTGCCGGGGAACAGGCTTCTAGTTCCTGTTTGATATTCAGGTAGAATTAATCATATAATTGATGCGTTACGGCGGATTGTTAATTTTGGTTTTTTGACCGGATTTGTAACCGCCTAACGCACCCTACCCTCTAATTCTTAAGATTCCCATAGTTCACCTACTTCAAAAATTTGGGAGGCTTGAAAAAATGTCAAAAAGATGGTCGCGCCGTAAAGTTTTAAAACAGTTGGGGTTAGTTACAGCCGGGAGTGTCGCTAGTGTTGTTTCTTCATGTCAGTCTATTACTCAATTTCGTCCTCAACCGATAAATCTAACTCCATTTACAGAGAAACTACCCAAGGGAGTAACACTGGAGATGGTAGGCTTACCAGCAGGTCAATTTCTCATGGGATCTCCTGACAGTGATCCCGATGCTGACAAGTCTGAAAAGCCTCAACATCTAGTTAAAGTAAACAGTTTTGCGATTGGCAAATATCCGGTGACTCAGGCACAATATCAAGCAGTAATGGGAACAAATCCCTCTAATTATAAAAACAATCCGCAAAATCCGGTAGAATGGGTTGATTGGAACGATGCTCAAGCCTTTTGTAAAAAATTGAGTCAAATAACCGGGAAAACCTATCGCCTCCCCACAGAAGCCGAATGGGAATATGCTTGTCGTGCGGGGACAACCACTCGCTTTTATTTCGGTGATGATGCTAATCAGTTAGGAGATTATGCTTGGTATGACGGAAATTCTCAGTATACAACTCATCCTGTTGGTCAGAAAAAGCCAAATGCTTGGGGGCTTTATGACATGAGTGGCAATGTTTGGGAGTGGTGCGAAGACAATTGGCACTATAACTATGAGAATGCACCAAGGGATGGCAGTGCTTGGCTGACAAATGATAATGATGATCGAATACTGCGGGGCGGTTCTTGGTTCAACTTTCCTTATGACTGCCGTTCCGCTTACCGCAACCCCTACTACCGCCGCAACAGCGACGACCTCTACAACACTGGTTTTCGGGTAGTGTGCGGGTTCGGGAAGACTTCTTAGCCCTTTGCACTTTAGCCCTTTTGCCCTTTGCTCTTCTTCGGTTTTCCCGCCTAACGGCGGGTCGATTTTTTTGAAAAAATTGGGGTAGCTTGTAGGGTGTGTTAGGCGCGTATTTAAAGGAAATTTGTTAATAATTAAACTATGATCGCGCCGTAACGCACCATCTTAAGAAAATTGGTGCGTTACGCTATCACTAA
>VYLK01000210.1_pt1 | contig 24070 bp, 23 predicted proteins | sample 5114321 | NCBI WGS metagenome assembly VYLK01 (sample SAMN12291792, study PRJNA351875) | freshwater metagenome | isolation source: freshwater lake | place: USA: Michigan, MSU2 Lake | collected 2011-08-16
ACGATTGGTCTGTTCACCAACCTCGGCTCGGCTCACGACGAAGGATTTGAAAGTCGCGCCCGGAAACTGTCAGAAAAGTTAAATCTTTTTGATGACGCTCAAGCGATCATCTTCAACTCCGGGCAGCCGGAAGTTGCGCACGCCATTCGAGGCCGCTTCGGAGATACCCATCATTTATTTTCTTGGGGCGAAGGTGCGGCAGATGCCGTTCAGGTTCGGATAACGGACGATCTTGCCGTGATCGCGTTTCGGGGTCACCAGTCGGAAATCCGCATCCCTTTTGCTGACCACGCATCCCGCGAGAATCTCTTTCACTGCCTTACGGTGATGTTGTTTTTGGGGATTCCGCTGGCTGATCTGGCGCCGGCTATCCGCGGACTTTCGGCCGTGCCAATGCGGCTCGAACTCAAACACGGCCAGCAGCAATGCCTGGTTGTTGATGACTCTTATAATAACGATTTGGCTGGTTTGCAGATTTCGCTTGACTTTCTAAAAGGGCAGCCGCGACCAAAAAAATCAGTCATCCTGTCTGACGTACAGCAAAGTGGTTTAGCCGGTGATGCGCTGGTAAGCCAAATGCTTAGGCTGCTTGCCAGTGGCGGGTTGCAGCGCCTGATTTGCATCGGGCCTCTCCTTTGTTCGCATCAGCAAGTCGTGCGAAGCCTTTTCCCCGCCAGCGAGTTCTTTCCCTCCACCGAGCAATTCCTGGATCATTTTGATTTTCTTAAGCTACAGGGCGAGGCGATTTTGGTAAAAGGTGCCCGGGCCTTTCAGTTTGAACGCATTGTCCATCGGCTACAGCAAAAAATCCACGGAACAGTCATGGAGATTGATCTGGCGGCTTTGGTCAGTAACCTGAATTTCTTCCGATCTCGCCTGAAACCCGGCGTTAAAATCATGGCGATGGTGAAGGCCTTTGCTTACGGTAGCGGCAGCGAACAGATCGCCCATCTGCTGCAGTACCACCGGGTAGATTATCTGGGCGTCGCCTATGCTGACGAAGGTGTTGAGTTGCGCAAGAATGGTATTTCGCTTCCCATCATGGTGATGAATCCGGCAGAAGAGAGTTTTGACGCCCTGCTGCGTTACGACCTCGAACCAGAAATGTACGCCCCGCGAGTGCTGGATGCGTTCCTCCATTTTCTACAAGGCCGCCCCGCCTCGATTCACTTGAAAGTTGATACGGGTATGCACCGCCTCGGTTTCGATACTGAAAGCTGGAGTGCAGCTCTGGCTCGGCTGGCCACTCATCCGGAAGTGCGCATAGCTTCTGTAATGTCTCACCTCGCCGGTGCGGACGAGGCTCGGCATGATGCATTTACCCATGCGCAGGTGCGCGCATTTGCCACTTGCTATGACCAACTGATTGCTCATCTTGGCGTGCACCCGGTGCGGCATGTTTTGAACTCCCCAGGGATTTTACGCTTCCCGGATTATCAGTTCGAAATGGTACGTCTGGGTATTGGCTTATACGGCATTAACCCAACAGGCGAAGTCTTGGCAACTCTCAAACCAGTGGCTACCCTCAAAACGATCATCTCGCAAATCAAAACCATTCGGGCCGGTGAAACAGTAGGGTATGACCGCCAGGGCATTGCCGCACATCAGATGAAAATCGCCACCATCGCCATTGGGTATGCAGATGGATTCAGCCGGGCATTCAGCAAAGGTCGTGGCGTGGTGTGGATCAACGGCAACCGGGCGTCGGTGGTTGGTAATGTGTGTATGGACATGACTATGGTCAACGTAACCGACATACCCGCTCGCGAAGGCGACGAAGTAATCATCTTTGGCGGCCCGCTGCCCCTCGAAGAAGTGGCGGCCCGTGCACAAACGATCCCTTACGAGATACTCACGAGCACGAGTGAGCGGGTGAAACGAGTGTTCTTTGCGGAAAGCCTTTGACGAACTATCCGCAGCCAAGATTTTTTTTTAAATTCCGTTCCGGTAAAACACCCGGAAGCTGCTTTTCCGATTCAACCTCACCGGGAGCGGGAGCGGCAGGGGCCAACCTGGGGGTATCAACGCAGTCCCGGGTAGGCATCTCGTCTTTGGTAGAATCTTGCGGTTTACTCTTTGCGGGTTCGTCCATTCCGAAAAATAACCTCATTTTCGGATATTGATTAACCATGCCTTGCCTATCTTGCTGCTCTTTAAAATCAATCTAAATAAGTTTTGAGCAAGAGCGTTGCCCAAATGAATCCGGGACAAGCGGCCGTCATCTCCGGTTTTACTGACCATGAGTTGTCGGTAAAGCTGTTGGAGATGGGATTTTTACCCGGTACGGTGGTACGCTTTAACTTCAAAGCTCCGCTGGGTGATCCGATCTGCGTATCGATTTCGGGGTTTGACGTGTCGCTGCGTCTCAGTGAGGCTGCCACCATTACTATTCTGGATTGATGGAACTCCCGAGCAAAACCCGGATCGCCCTGGCGGGCAAGCCCAATTCCGGGAAATCATCGCTCTTCAACCAACTGACCGGACTCAACCAGAAGATCGGTAACTTCCCCGGCGTTACCGTTGACAAAAAAATCGGCTACACGCAGTTGAACAGTACAACCCGGGCGGAAATCATCGACCTGCCGGGCATTTACAGTTTGTATCCCCGCACGGTGGATGAAAAGATTGTAACTGAAGTTTTTGTTGACAAAAACAGCCCCTACCACCCCGATGCTGTCATTCTGGTAGCTGATGCAACAAACCTGAAAAATTGCTTCCTGCTGCTTACCCAACTCATCGACCTTCAGCTACCTGTAGTTGTTGCGCTTAACATGATGGATCTGGCTGCGCGCTCGGGCCAGAGTATCGACATCAAGAAGATCGAAAAACAACTTGATGTACCGGTGGTGATGGTCAATGCCCGAACGGGCAGTGGTTTACAAAACCTGAAACAGGCGCTGGCAACGGTTGTCCGGAAGCCCTCGAGAAAAATCTACGCTATTCCCGAGGAAATCCACCCACTGGTACAACAGGTACGGCGCCATTTTAACCTCCACACCGACTACGAGGCCTACCAGTTTCTACAGCAGCCCGACAATATTCTCGCGCTAAAAAACGAAGATCGTGCCCTGCTGAAAGAATGGGCAAAGCAGCACGGCTTTTTCCCCGCTAAGTATCAGGGCGCTGAGACAGTCATCCGGTATGGATTTATTCAACAGTTGCTAAACGACGTGACGATGCGGCTGCCTTCTGCCGATTGGAAAAAATTCTCGTACCGCCTCGATCGGGTACTGACGCATAAAGTCGGTGGATACGTGCTGTTTTTTGCCCTTTTGTTTCTGATTTTTCAAGCCGTCTTTGCGTGGGCCCAGATTCCGATGGATTTCATTGACCAATCCTTTGCTGACCTGAGCGGTTGGGCTAACGGCATACTCCCTGCGGGTCCTTTTTTTGATCTCATCACCCAGGGAGTGATCCCGGGGATTGGTGGCATTGTCATTTTCATTCCGCAGATTGCTATTTTATTTGCCTTCATTTCCATTTTGGAAGAATCCGGCTACATGGCGCGGGTCGTTTTTCTGATGGATAAAATCATGCGCAAATTCGGCCTGAGCGGAAAAAGCGTGGTGCCCCTTATCTCAGGTTTTGCATGTGCGATCCCGGCTATTATGGCCACGCGCACCATCGAAAATTGGAAAGAGCGCCTGATTACCATCTTCGTCACGCCGTTTATGAGTTGCTCGGCCCGACTGCCGGTATTCACTATTTTGGTGGCCCTCATTGTTCCGGATGACAAAATTTTGGGATTTTTCAATCTGCAAGGTTTGGTACTCATGGGATTGTATCTGTCAGGTTTCTTTGCAGCGCTTTTTTCGGCCGCCATCATGAAATGGATTATCCAGACCCGCGAGCGGAGTTTCCTGATGATGGAACTGCCTACGTACCGGATGCCCAAGTGGTCGAATGTGGGGTACACTATTCTTGAAAAAACCAAAGCCTTTGTATTCGAGGCCGGGAAGGTCATTCTGGCGATTTCCATTGTCCTTTGGGTTCTCGCCAGCTTCGGCCCTCCCCGCAAAATAGAACTGGCAAAGCAACAGGTATTGCAGCAGGCCGCAGAAGAAGGGCTTTCTGATGAAGCAACAAATCACCGACTAGCGGCATCCCGGTTGGAGCATTCCTATGCGGGAATGATCGGTAAAGTGTTGGAACCCGCAATTGCACCTTTGGGATACGACTGGAAAATTGGGATCGCGCTGGTTACCTCGTTTGCCGCACGCGAGGTGTTCGTGGGCACGATAGCCACGATCTACAGTCTGGGAAGCACCGAAGATACGTTGACTGTGAAGAACCGCCTGAAATCGGAAATCAACCCGGTTACCGGAGGACCACGATTTACACCGGCCGTGGGTTTCTCCCTGTTGATTTTTTACACCTTTGCCATGCAGTGCATGAGTACGTTGGCGGTTGTCAGACGGGAAACCAAAAGTTGGCGTTGGCCGCTCATACAGCTGGTCTACATGACCGGGTTGGCCTATTTGTGTGCCTTTATTGCGTTTCAGTCGCTGAAATGAGCAGCGTTTTGAACTCCCGCTTTTTTACCACTATTTTGCAGATGAAACCTCCCCATGAGCACAAATAATAACTACCACCTTGGCTTGCTTTTCTTGGTCCACCTGCTGATTAATGTTGACGGCGAGTTGGATGAAAGTGAGCGCGCTGCCTTAACAACGATCGTTGAAAGAGAAAACATTCCCTCAGAACTTTATGAATCCTTCGAAAAAGAAGTTTCTTCAATTTCTGAGCGCGAAAGGTACCAACGGGGAATTCAACTTCTCAACAAGTGCAATGACGAGGAAAAACTGTCGGCCCTGGTACACTTATACCACCTGTCTGAGGCAGATGGCCGGGTTCACGTCAAAGAAGTGAGATTACTGCTTTACTCCATTAAGATGGTAGGAGTTGAGTTCAATGATGTAGTGGCACGGGCCAAAGCTACTGCCTGACCAGCCATAACAACTAATCCCGATGGTGCGACAGCTTGGCATTCTTGGGGGTGGCCAGCTCGGCCGCATGCTCGTACAAGCCGGATTAGATTGGAATATTCCGTTTTTCATTCTTGATCCTGATCCCCACGCCCCGTGTGCGGGAGTAAGCCCTTTCCGGCAAGGGAGTCTAACCGACTATGATACCGTCATGTCATTCGGCAAGGAGTGCGATGTACTGACCGTAGAAATCGAACATGTCAATACGCGCGCGCTTTTCGATCTGGCAGCAGCGGGCGTACAGGTTTACCCTCCACCAGCTGCTCTTGCGCTGATTCAGGATAAGCGGGAACAAAAGCTATTCTATCAAAAAAATGGAATTCCTACAGCCGCATTTCACCTAACCGAAACCCGTCAAGATGTTGCTCGATTAGTCAATTTTCTACCAGCAGTTCATAAACTCGGAAAGGCCGGATATGATGGGCGTGGGGTGCACATACTGCGAAGCGAAGCCGACCTGCCTGCCGCTTTCGATGCCCCGGGTGTGTTAGAGCAATGGGTTGATTATGAAAAAGAAATCTCGGTTATCGTTGCACGCCGTCAGTCAGGCGAGGTGGTAACCTATCCGGCCACAGAAATGGTTTTTCATCCGACGGCTAATCTGGTGGAATTCCTTTTTTCACCGGCACACCTCACAGCAGGCATAGCCCGCAAGGCCGATCAAGTAGCCCGTCTGGTTGCCGATAAATTGGGGATTGTGGGGTTACTGGCTGTTGAAATGTTTGTCACCCGAGATAATCAGGTGCTGGTGAATGAAGTTGCCCCGCGGCCACACAACAGTGGCCACCAAACGATCGAAGGGAATCGCACCTCACAGTTTCATCAGCACTTGCGGGCAATCCTGAATTTACCCCTCGGCAGCACCGAAACACTGTTGCCCAGCGCAATGGTAAATCTCTTAGGGGAGCCCGGCCATGAGGGTGTTGCCGTCTACACAGGTTTGAACGATGTGCTGGCCATACCCGGTATTTATGTGCATTTGTATGGAAAAAAGTACACCAAGCCCTTCCGCAAAATGGGGCACATCACCATTACAGATCCAGTCATGGAAAGTTTGAAAAAGAAAGCCAACTTTGTAAAACAAACACTGCGCGTGACCACATGAGCAAAAAGCCCCCACTGGTTGGTATTATTATGGGTAGCCAGAGTGATCTGACAATCATGAAAGATGCTGCACGATTTCTGGATGACATGAAGGTGCCATTCGAACTGACCATAGTTTCGGCACACCGTACACCAGAACGTATGACTCAATACGCAGCAACAGCTCGTGCGAGGGGTCTCCGGGTGATCATTGCGGGTGCAGGAGGGGCCGCGCATCTGCCCGGCATGATTGCGGCCAGCACTACGCTTCCCGTTATCGGTGTGCCTGTAAAATCGGCTAACTCGCTGGAGGGATGGGACTCCATTCTGTCCATTCTGCAAATGCCCTCCGGCGTGCCCGTGGCCACCGTAGCCCTGAATGGAGCGAAGAATGCCGGAATACTTGCCCTTCAGGTGCTGGCCACATATGATAAGCGGTATGTCAGAAAACTTGAAGACTTCAAAACACAAATGAAAAAACAGGTACTGGCGGGGGCGAACAAGGTAGCTGAAACCGGTTGGCAGGGATCCTAAAATAACTCTGCAAAGCCAGGTAAAAATAGTTACCTTTCATGTTATATGGAGCTGAATAAAAAGGGTTGGCTCAACGAATATCTGGCATTCCGGTGGGAATCATTAATTCGAATTCCCCGCGAGAGCAAAATGACCGCCCACCCGGAACATTCGCTGTATCGGATTTTACAACCAACAGGTTTGATGTATGGCCATGCCATTCATACGATTGACCACCCTGATGCTACAAAGTGGAATGAACGCGACCGGATGAAAGTATTGTTGGCAGAGAGCCTTATCAGTAGCTCCCTGCTTTACAGTGAAAAAATCGTACTGACCCGGGAAGAGCTATCAGCCATGGTGAATAAGACGATTGAGAACATCGGAAATTATTACAACACCATCTTCCCGGAGCATGCAACCTCACCGAAGACACTATTTGGTCGGCAAAAAACCACGGTAGAAGTAGCCGAACGCATTCTTGAAAAACGGATCGAAGAGACCGCCACATACAAGAAGAACTTCTGGTCTTACTTCTTTCATAACAGCTTATTGTTTCTGGATGTCTATATTTTTTCGCAATGGATCCATACCCAGGCCGACCGTCTGGTCTGGGAGTTTTTTAAATATGAACGGGAGGAGCTGCGTTTTTCAGTTGTAAAAGTTATTGCCCTGGCGGCGCATGCAAACAGCTCGATTGCCCCGGAAGAGCGTAAGTTAATGGAGTACTTTGTACAAAGTGCAGGGCTGAATTCCGATCGCCGAAAGGAAGCAAATCGGATCTTCGACAAGGGAGTATCTCTCCAGGAAATCAATCTGCCGACTAAAAACTCGTGGATTCTGAAAAAATATTTTCTGGAAATGGCGATTTTGACGCTCTGGGCCGACAAGAAACTGGAGGATCAAGAACAACAGTTTCTGCTATCGTTCTGCCAATATCTCGACTTTCATACGGATGACTTGGAAAACAGCATGATCGCGGTGGAGGGCTTTGTTTTAGAACATTGGAACGAACTTGAGCTCCTGCAAAACAAACAAGACTACCAGCAGGTGAGCGAAGATTTTATCTCACGCCTGTTGCGGATTACGAGCAACAACCAAAACCGCCTTCTGCGTGAGGTTCAGCAAAACGCAACGTTGATGGAACTCCTGCGGCAGGCAAAAAATAACGAACCCGATGGCGAGGCGAAAGAACAGATGCGTGGGGCACTGCTAACCATCTTACAAAAGGTGCCTGCCATTTCAATAATATCACTTCCACAGCATTTCATGAGCCTGCCTGTGTTGATGCGAATCCTGCCTCCGGATTTCTTTACCCAGGTACTTGCGAGCGATGTCAAGTGAGTTCTTCCGATTTCGGCTTCCGCTTGGGGAGCACGATCGAAAAAATAATCGACAATGTGAGCGTTGCGATAATAACCGAGAAAGAAAGCAAAGGTGGGAACTCGATGTGGAATATTTCGAGCAGCATCTTGGCGCCAATGAAAAACAAAATGACCGACAATCCCTTTTGCAGCAGATGAAACCTATCGATGATCCCGGAAAGCATAAAAAACATCGCTCGCAATCCTAATACGGCAAAAATATTCGACGTGTAGATCAGAAACTCATTTTGTGTTATCGCAAAAGCAGCAGGAATTGAATCTACAGCGAAAATCAGGTCGGTGGTTTCGATCAATACGATAACCAGAAACAACGGGGTGAACATGAATTTCGGTTTCGTAATAACAAACTTTCCACCCTCATCAGTGGGTGACAGTGGCAGATACTTGCGGCAAAGACGCAGAACCGGATTTTTCTCCGGGTCAATTTTTTCATCGCTGTCCTCAAAGTATATTTTGATTCCTGAGTAAATCAACAGTACGCCAAATATGTACAAGATCCAATGAAATTGTTGGATCAGTAAAGCTCCAACAAAAATGAAAACCCCGCGGAATACCACGGCCCCCAGAATGCCCCAGAAAAGAATCTTATGGAAATACTCTTCCTTCACATTAAAATATTTCAGGATAAGCAGGATAACAAAAATGTTATCAACTGACAACGCATACTCGGTAAGGTAAGCCGAAAAGTACTCTACGGCGCCTTTGGTACCCCCGCTTTCCGGATCATGGTCCAAAAAGAGAATCATGATCCCGAACAATGTGCTGACAAAAACCCAGAAAACCGATTGAATCAGGGCTGACCGCGTTGTGATTTTGTGGGCCTCTTTATTGAAAACCCCCAGATCGAGCAATAGGAAAAGAATAATGATAGCTCCGAAAACGGAATATAAAAAAGTCTCGTCCCCAAGATCAAAACCTAGTAACCTGAATAAGAGCATTTAAATTAATGTAAAGCAACTTGTTATTTACAGCGAGCCTTTCCGAACCGAAATAACGGCAAAAAAGAAAACTCAATTCTCCTAGCAAAATTACCAAATTACCAAATAATCCAAAAATAAGCACTCCGTTTTCTTCAATAAATCCGCGTGCATCGAAACCTGCTACGTTTTACGGTTATTTGCATGCCTGGCAGACACCTTGAATAAGAAGGTTCATTTCATCAATCGTAAAACCGGCCGGAAGGGAGATCGTGGGAATTTCCACCTTTTCGAGGCAACTGGTTTGACCACACTGACTGCATTTAAAGTGAACATGATTATGGTGGTGGTGGGTTTGCGAACAGGTTGTGCTGCATAGCGCGTACTTGGGGGCGCCATGATCATCTAATACTTTGTGTATCATACCTTTGGTTAGAAAGGTTTTGAGTGTGCGGTACACGGTAACACGATCATACTGAGGGGAGACCTCTTTCTCAATGTCAGAATACGAAAGTGCGTGAGGTTGGTCGATGAACAGCTTAAGAATATCGCTCCTGCTATTCGTAGAACGAAGCCTGAAATCCCGCAAAACCTGTTGGTGCGACTTCGTCATGCTGCCGGTTCGAATTGGAGTTTCAGCAAATTACTGTAAATACCGTTCACTTTTGCAGCCAAATCGCTGTGGGTGCCTTGCTCGGCGATGTGGCCATCCTTGATAACCAGAATGCGGTCAGCCGTACGAATGGTGGTTAGCCGATGAGCAATGATCAAGGTGGTGCGGTTGGCCATGAGTTTCTCCAAAGCATCTTTTACGAGCTGTTCAGATTGGGCATCCAGCGAACTGGTGGCTTCATCGAGGATTAGGATAGAAGGGTTTTTCAAAATGGCGCGAGCTATGGCAATCCGCTGGCGCTGTCCTCCGGAGAGTTTCACCCCTCGGTCACCCACGAGGGTGGCCAAACCTTCGGGAAAAGTACCGATGAATTCCCAAGCATTCGCCTGGCGGGCAGCCTCGACAATCTCGTCATCTGTGGCTCCGGGTTTGCCGTAGGCAATGTTCTCCCGAATCGACCCACCGAAGAGCATGACCTCCTGCGGAACAATACCTATATTTTCACGATAAGCCGTCAGATTCATCTCACGGATGGGTTGGCCATCCGCCAGGATCGAACCCTGTGCCACAGGATACAATCGCATCAACAGGTTGATGATGGTGGATTTGCCGGCACCGCTCGGCCCAACCAGTGCAATTTTCTCGCCTGGCTGGACACTGAAATTCAAATTTTTGAGAACGCCCACATCCTCGCGGGTAGGGTATGAAAATGAGACCTCCCGAAATTCCAGCCTGCCAGAAAGCTTTAGGGACTGAGCCCTAGGTGTTTTCTCATCGGGCTCATCCAACATCTCCAGGATGCGCTCAGACGCGCCAACGGCGCGCTGCAGTTGACTAAACAAATCCGCCAAACCGGCAATCGAACCTCCAATGAAGGTTGTGTAAAAAACAAATGACAACATGTCGCCAACGGAGATTTGGTTGGACTGCACCAGTGCAGCACCGTACCAGCTCACCGCTACAATGCCTCCAAACAGCGCAAAAATGGCAAACGAGATAAATAAGCCGCGGTACCGGGCACCGTGGATAGCGGTTTTTACCACCGCCTGCAGGGCCGCCAGATACCGGTTCACTTCGAGAGATTCGTTTGTGAAGGCTTTCACAACAGTGGCCGACTGAAATGTTTCCTCCACGATCACATTTGCCTGCGCTAGCTGATCCTGGGTTTTCCGCGATAGTTTCCGGATGAATTTCCCGAAGAATATGGCCGCCAGCACCAACACGGGAAACGTCAGAAGCATAAACGTGGTGAGTTGGGGAGTCAGGATAAAAATCAGCGGGATACCGATCAGCAGCGTCAAGGCCTGACGCAACAATTCAGCCAAAGACCAACTGAAGGTGTCGGACAGCGTGCCCACATCGGACGTCAGGCGACTGACCAGTTCTCCCACGCGGTGGCGATCATAAAATGTTTGCGGAAGCCAGATGATTTTTTCATAGAGCTTGTGCCGCAAATCGGCCAGGCTCTTTTCGCTCACCACTGAAAAGGTCATAACCCGGATGAATGAAAAAATAGCCTGTACAAAAAGAACCGCAAGTAAGGCCAGCGCAATCTGATTGATGGTGGTTAGAAAGAAAGTACTTCGCCCTTGAGCGGCATCCAGCAGTTTACCTGCCAGAAAGGGAAAAGCCAACAGCGTACCGCTGGAAAGCGCCAAAGCCAGGAGGCCTACGAAGAATGTCTGCCGATAGGGCCAGGCGAAACGGAAAATGCGGTAAAGTTTCCGAATACCCTCCCGGTCTACCTTTTTCTTGGGTGATTCCTCGAGCTGCTGTGTCCTGGCCATAGAGACAATGACGTAATCTGCTTCGGTTTATGCTTTTTGCTGAACGTTGCTATTCATTGATGATTCCTTCAATCCGGTATTGCACCGAATCGCTGGCAACCATCTTCTGGAAACCGCGAACGGTAAAATGGGTAACCTGCAGCCGTTGGTCCACCGGTTCCAACTCCCAGGTAACATGCCGAGCCGATGTGAACAGGGCATTATGCTCCTGATAGTATCCCTCCATTTTTCGGATGTTGCCTGGGCTTTGAAGATAATATACCTTTAGCCAGGACACCGGGGCGGGTTGGCTAGCGGCAAAACGCTCAACCAACAAATTGCTTTGTGTGTCGGGCGCCGTTGTCGCCTCGTAAACGCCGCGAAATCCCGGGCGATTAATGGCGTCGAACTGACGAAAGATATCAAATTCGTTTGCCCACTGCGCGCTGTCGGGCTGCCACAGCTGGTCGTCATGCCTGTTACCCACCGTAGCCGTTTTGTGTAAGATGGCTTTTCGTGCAGTGAGTAATCTGACTTGGTTGGTCACCAGGCTGTCGACATCCAGAAAAGGCTTCACATAGGCTGTGTTTTGTTGCTCGCAACCGAACCCTGCCAAAACGAATAGTCCCACAAAAAGTACGCGCATTGGTCAATCTATTAGCACGTTACCGGTCATTTCCGGTGGTATTGCCAGTCCCATTAATTTCAGAATGGTCGGTGCCAGGTCCCCCAATTTTCCATCTTTCAGTTTCCCGCGAAAATCATCATCAACCAATATACAGGGAACCAGGTTTGTGGTATGCGCCGTGTTGGGTGTGCCATCTTCGTTCATCATCATGTCGGCATTGCCATGGTCGGCAATGATGAGCACCGTATAGCCATTTTGCCGGGCTGCTTCGGTTACGGCCTGGTTACATTGATCCACCGTTTCGCAAGCTTTTACTGCCGCTTCAAAAACGCCCGTATGTCCAACCATGTCGGGGTTGGCAAAGTTCAGGCAGATAAATGCTGCTTCTTTTTTCTGCAGCTCAGGAATGATGGAGTCGCGGATGTCGGCTGCACTCATTTCCGGCTTCAGGTCGTAGGTAGCCACTTTCGGGGAAGGACACAGCAGGCGCCGTTCGCCGGGGAACACCTCCTCACGACCACCGGAAAAGAAGAACGTTACGTGCGGGTACTTCTCCGTTTCGGCAATCCGGATTTGGTGGAGGCCTGCTTTTGCCACAACCTCGCCCAATGTATTTGCCAGGTTATCTTTATCGAAAATCACCTGCACATTCTGGAACGTATCGTCATAATTTGTCAGCGTAATATAGTGCAGGGGCAATTTGCTCATGTTCTGTTCGTGGAAGTCATGCTGCGTAAGAGCCTGCGTAATCTGGCGCCCCCGGTCAGTGCGGAAATTGAAGCAAAGCACCACATCACCGGGTTGAATCGTGGCCACCGGCTTCCCGTTTTCGGTAGCGATGATTGGCTTAATAAATTCATCAGTAATCCCCGCCTCATAGGAATTCTTCACTGCCTCCAGCACATCGTTGGCGGGGGTGCCCACGCCATGCACCAGCAGGTCGTAGGCCAGTTTTACGCGCTCCCATCTTTTGTCACGATCCATGGCATAATACCGACCTACTACGGAAGCCACTCGGCCCGTGGTGTGTGCCAGGTGATGCTGCAAATCAGTAAGGTAATTGTAGCCGCCTTTCGGGTCCGTGTCGCGCCCATCCGTGAACGCATGAATGAAAAGCTGGTCTACCTGCTGGCGATGTGCGATACTCACCAGTCCTTTGAGATGCTCGAGGTGGGCATGCACGCCACCATCCGAAACCAGCCCGATAAAATGAACTGATTTGTGATTGTCTTTGGCATACTGAAAAGCTTGCACCAGCACCGGATGATGATCGAGTTCTCTTTCTTCAATGGCTTTGTTTACCCGCACCAGGTCTTGGTACACGATGCGGCCAGCCCCGATGTTCATGTGGCCGACTTCACTGTTGCCCATCTGCCCCTCCGGCAAACCCACAGCTAAACCAGAAGCTTGAAGTTTGCTATGCGGGTAAACCCGATAAAGAGAATGGATAAATGGTGTTTTCGCGTGGTCGATAGCTGATACGCGGGTATTTTTGGCGATACCCCAGCCATCTAAAATCATCAATAGGACTCGTTTACTATTCATACTTCCCAAAAGAAAAGGTTCTGTTTCGTGATGCTGAGGGGCAAATATAGCCCAAATGCGGGTTTGGGTTCCGGGAATGTAACGTATTCAGGTGGGGGCAAAGTTCAATGACGCAGTCCCCATTCCGATTTCCGGAAAAGGCAATTATGGCATACTTTTGGAAATAAATGCGAACATGCTCACACAAAAAATTTTGATCGGGATGTTTCTTTTGGTGATTTGCCCGCACGGGTATTCACAGGAGGTTTTTGCTCCGATCAGGGATGTGATGAAAACCGGGAATGCGAAAGAAGTGGCAAAAATATTTGCCCCATCAGTGGATATGAATCTGGACGGTATTTCGAATACATACGGCAAGACCCAGGCCGAATTTGTTTTGCGTGAGTTTTTCAAGAAGCACCCGATCAGCGATTTCAGCATTGTACACACCGGTTCATCCAAAGGCGGGCGGCAGTATGCCATTGCCCGCTACCTCAGTAAGAACGAAAGCTACAACGTGATCATCCGGGTACGTGAGGAGGAGGGTAATTACCTCATTCACGAGATGAACTTTGTGAAAGAATGAACCGCCCCGCCTACGTAACGCCCGCTGCGTTAGGTGATCTTATTTCCCGCGCCCTGCAGGAAGACCTGGGCGAAGGTGATCATTCCTCTCTGGCTTCCGTACTTCCCGATACACAACAAACAGCCCGCCTATTGGTGAAAGACCACGGCCGCCTGGCCGGCATGGAAGTGGCTGTTGAAATCTTCGGACACTACGATCCGACCCTGCACGTAGAATTGTTGCGCCAAGATGGCGAGGCCGTCTCTCCGGGACAGGTTGCGCTAACTGTATCGGGAAATGCCCGTTCCATTCTGGCAACCGAACGCCTGGTCTTGAATTGTTTGCAGCGCATGAGTGGGATTGCCACGTATACTCACCGCCTGAATGAAATGCTGCGCGGCACTTCAACACGCCTGAAAGACACCCGAAAAACAACCCCAAATTTCAGGTTACTCGAGAAATGGGCAGTTGCCATCGGGGGCGGTTTGAATCATCGTTTCGCCCTGTATGATATGATCATGCTCAAGGACAACCACATTGATATGGCGGGCGGCATTCGAACGGCCCTGGAACGCACCCATGCCTACCTGAAAACGTGTTCCCGTCCGCTGAGCATCGAAATTGAAACCCGCACGCTGGAGGAGGTGGAAGAAGTACTGCGGGTTGGAGGAGTTCAAACCATCATGCTTGACAATTTTCCCCTCGACCAACTGCGGCAGGCCGTGGCCATGATCAAAGGCCGATTTGCTACAGAAGCCAGCGGCGGCATTACGGAACAGACGCTGCGCGCTGTAGCCGAAACGGGGGTTAACTTCATCTCGGTAGGGGCACTTACACACTCCGTAAAAAGTCTTGATTTGAGCCTCAAAGCCGTGCGCTAACACCTGGTGGCAAGTTGCCAGTATCCTCTTATATTTACGCCTCGATTTTCGCTATGTTGATCAAGACAAAAAATTACCGGTTAGAAAAGAAGGATTATGTCCGCATGGCTCTCAAGGGCGTGTTGGTGCAGCAGTGGTGGGTAAGCCTGATTGTGTTGGCTATATGTTGCGGCTACCTGCTGGCAGCCAGCATCTGGTGGTTCATCGGAGCGTTCCTGGCCGCCGGGCTTTATCTGCTGTTTTGGTGGATTCAATTCTATGGGGTCACTCAATTGGAGCAGGGGAAGATGTTGTTCGAGCGATTTTCCTACGAAATCACCAGCCAGCAGTTAGTCATGAAACTGAATGCACGCGAGGGGATGCCAATGAAGTGGGATCAAATCAAGCGGGCCAGGGTAGGCAAAGATTATTTTTTATTGTACGTAAACAAAGCCCAACTCATCCACCTGCCATTCCGGATTTTCAACACCGAGAACGAGCGAAAATTCGTACTCAGTATTCTGAAAAATAAAGGACTCGTAAAGTAGCCGTTGTAGAAAAGGAATTTTCTGCGGTACCTTCATGGTGTGGAAAATCAACCGAAAAAGCGGCCGCAAAAAATCGCCCTGGTGGGTGAGGTGCTGAAAAAAATCCGTCATTATTGTGCTTACCAGGAGCGCTCGCATCGGGAGGTAAAAGACAAATTAGTTTCTCTGGGGGTTCACCTCCCAACGGCAGACGAAATACTCACGCAACTCATCACCGAGGGTTTCATTAACGAAGAACGCTTTGCCCGGGCATTTGCAGGTGGTAAATTCCGCATGAAAAAATGGGGCCGTCTGAAAATTGAAAATGAACTGAAGATGCACGGACTTACCCCACGCTGCATCCGGCTCGGGCTAAGTGAAATAGACATGCAGGACTACCGGAAAGCGCTTGCCGGCCTGCTTGAAAAAAAGGGGGAAGAAAATAAGGATTTATCGCCTTTTATCCGAAAAAGAAAGCAAGCCGCCTATGCGCTGGCAAAAGGCTACGAACCGGATTTGATCTGGATGATGCTTGAAGATGATCGCTAAACAGATTTCCGCTCGGCATCTGCCCGTGAGTTACCGGTTGGGCAGAAGGATGCCGTTCGGCCGGGAAACGGATGCAACGTCAGGCAACGATTAGCAGCCCTTCCCATCGTATATTTGGGCTGGAAGTTTTTTGGGAATCTCATTTATTTTGAACCATGAAATCCACCTGTTCACTATTCGCCGCAGCGTGTTCAATTTTATCTCAGTTGGAAGTACTTGTGCAGGAGTTATCCGATGGTGAATATGGGGCTCCTGCAGATATCCTCCATTCAGCAACGATCGGGCAGCACGTACGGCACACCCTCGAATTTTTCATCTGCTTACAAAACGGTGTGGCTACCGGGTTGGTGAATTATGATGCGCGGGCGCACAACCGGGATTTGGAAACAGCGCGGGAACTTGCCCTCACTACGCTTCAGGCGGTTAAGAGATTTCTCGGAGAACAGCCTCCGCGCGATGAATTGTGGCTGGCGAGCGACTATTCGGCACACCTGGATGAGCCTGTGCGGATCGTCACCAATTTTCAACGTGAACTGGCGTATAATATTGAACATGCAATCCATCACATGGCGCTGATAAGAATCGGTTTAAAGGAGATAGCTCCACACCTGCGTGTACCCCGAAATTTCGGTGTGGCTGTGTCCACGCTTCGGCATCAATCTTCATCACCAGTATTTGCCGGATAGTCTGAAAAATCATCCTTTTTTTATCCGACTATCGAACTGGGAATTCTGGCCATTTGGTATTCTGCAGGCGCCGTTATTTTTCATGTGGCTGTGGTATAGCCTGCGGGCGCGATCCCTCTTTTACTTTTCCGCATCCAACCCGTCTATTCCTACCGGCGGCATGATGGGGGAATCCAAGTTTGACGTGCTCGCCCTGCTGCCACCGGAGGTGCGCCCACGCTGCCTGCTCGTTCGGGTACCCGTCCGGTTTAATGAGTTGCAGGAGAAGCTAACCGCTCACGGCATTGATTATCCCTTCATCGCGAAACCCGATGTGGGTGAACGCGGCTGGAGGGTACAACGCATTTGCAACCCGGCGGAATTAAAACACTACTGCGAGGAGTCTGAATCCGTACCTGTTGATTTTATCATCCAGGAATTCGTTTCGCTCCCACTCGAGTTTGGTATTTTTTACGAACGCCTTCCCTCGCGGGCGAAGGGTCGGGTAACCTCTGTTACTGCCAAAGAATTTTTATCCGTAGTAGGCGATGGCCAGCGCACGCTCAGGGAGCTGATCGCTGACCAGCCCCGGGCACGGTTGCATGCAGATAATCTGTCCACCCGATTCCGTAACGAACTTTCACATATTCTGCCTGCCGGGGAACGGAAAGAACTTGAATCCATCGGCAACCACTGCCGGGGTACCATTTTTCTTGATGCCAACCACCTGATCACCGATGGGCTACACGAATCATTTGACCGCATCAGCAAGCAAGTGCCCGGATTTTTCTTTGGCCGTTACGATCTACGGTGCGCGTCGCTGGATGATCTTCAAAATGGGCGCGTGCAAGTGCTGGAGCTGAACGGCTGCGGAGCTGAACCTGCACACATTTACCATCCCGGGGCATCGCTGATTGCAGCACTGCGTACGCTGATCCGCCATTGGCAAGTGCTGTTTGTCATCAGCCTCGAAAATCATCAGCGTGGAGTTCCTTATCTTTCGCTGCGCGATGCCTGGCGTTATTACCGCAAGGCGCGCGCCTTACAATAGACATGCTGTACCTGCAGGTATTTTTGGTGGGTTTGGTATTTTCCTTTCTGGGGTCAATCCCGCCCGGCACCCTGAACCTGTGCGTGCTGCAATTGGGCTTAGAGAAAAAAATCAGCGTGGCCCTCCGTTTTGCTCTGGCCGTCTCCATCGTTGAATATCCTTATGCGTGGATTGGCGTAGAGTTTGAATACTGGATTACCTCTTCCCCTTGGGTGGTACGCAACTTCCAATTGATCACAGCTTTAGTCATGACTGCCATGGGAGTGCTCAACATCTGGTCAGCCCGTAACCCGACCTCTTTCTCCGTGAAATTCAATGCAAGCGGATTTCGCAGAGGGATCGTGCTAAGCATTCTTAACCCGATGGCGATCCCATTTTGGATTGGCATAACGGCGTATCTCAAATCGCAGAGGTGGATTGATCTTTCAACCACCGGGTTGCTCCATACGTATGTGCTGGGCACTTCGATTGGTGCGATGGCATTGCTCACACTGTACACATTCCTGGCCAACCGCCTATCGGTCTACATTCAAAACAGCCGCGTGGTGCAACTTGTCCCTGGCATAACATTGCTACTACTGGGCATGTATGCGTTTGGAAAATTTTTCAGCAGCTAATCTGCTGACCGGTTCGTATCGCCAGCAGCCCACCAGATGATCGTTCACCAACCCGCACGCCTGCATGTGTGCGTACATCACGGTACTGCCAACAAACTTAAATCCGCGTTTGATCAGGTCTTTACTCAGCGCATCGGACTCCGCCGTAGTGGCGGGAACTTCCTTCAGTGACTGCCACTGATTGACAATGGGACGATGATTGACGAATGACCAGATGTACTGATCGAACGTGCCAAATTCACGCTGCACCCGAAGAAACTGTTTGGCATTGTTCACCGCCGCATGAACTTTGAGGCGATTGCGCACCACGCCCGGATCGAGAAGGATTTTCGCCAGCCGCTTGTCAGTGAACCGCGCCACCTTAACCGGATCAAAATCCGCGAAAGCGCGGGCATAACCACTCCGCTTCTTTAAAATCGTAGACCAGCTAAGCCCCGCCTGCGCACCCTCCAGAATCAGAAACTCAAAGTGCTTACGGTCATCATGAACGGGCACACCCCATTCAGCATCGTGGTAGTGGATGTACTGCTCAAAACCTAAACACCATGGGCACCGGTTCCTGCCATCCACATTCATCGGCTGAAGATAGTAATGTTCCAGCAGCGAAAAAAATATGGCCCGAAATCGGGAAGGACCCGCACGCTCAAAGCCCTGCCGAGCGCTCGGTCTGCTGCCTCAAGCTGTACCGATCGTCCACAGAGCCGTCATAGCTGCGGGTAATGGTGAGTTCGTCGCGGGTAATGGAAAGGTCGAATTCGCCTTTCAGTATATAAGTCCAGTCGAAATCAGCAGTCCAGAAGCACGCATCAGCAAAGCGTATCTTGCCATTGTCCACTTCAAAAGTTCCTTCGCAAATTGCCGGGTATCTGGAGATGCTGCTCGAGCCCCGGAACCGATTCCCCTCAAAAGTCAACACCACATCTGCCGGTTGGTATCTCACCAGCGGGCCTGACCTGCTGAACATCCCGGTAAAGGTTCCCTCCAGTTTCGCGAGGTTGACAGCTTCATCGGGTTGACAGGCCAGCAGGAAAACACCGGCTGTTATCAATATCAATTTCATCTTTCCTTCCTTTTGCATAATTAGACACACTTCACCCTTCACGCGTTGGATGCGTGTCTGCCCCGGGAGCAAAAAGGCAGAAGAAAAACGCATCAGGTTTTACCACTACCTTCTCATCCTGACCCGGAGAAGTCCGGGTGACCAGCCAGCATTGGATCTGCCGGTAAATTTCGTACCTGATTAATTATCCTTGAGCGCAGGAACCATGGTCTTGGCCAGTTCTGCTCCTAACAGCGACTCCAGTAACCCCATGCTGTTTTTGCCCTCCTTCCCGCCTTCGATGTAAACCTGCGGCAACTTCAGGCTGGACAGGTTTTGCGCCACGCCAATGGCAATGTCTTTTTGAATCTGGGCTTTTTCCTGGGGCGTTAATCCCGCTGCCACCTTCAGGCGGTTCGCCTCTGCCTGGGCGCGCTCGCGCACCAGAACCTGGTCTGATTCCAGTTTAGCCGTTTGCAGTGCAATTTCAGCCAGTTGTTTCCGGGTCGTTTCCTGCTTGAGTTGCGTTTCGATGGCAATGAGTTGCTTGACTTGCTCTTTTTCCTGTTCAACTCGTTCTTTTGCTTTATCGCGCTCGCCCTCCGCTATAATGCGCTGCTGCTCGGCTTTTGCTGTTTCAATTTTCTCCATTTCGATTCGCTTCTGGGCAGAGATATCCCGCTGCGCTTCGAGCCGTTGTTTAAACGCGGATTCCGGGTAGACGTCATCAACAATCACCTGGGTAACCAGAATATTATTTTTGGTGATCTCATGAGGAATCCGGATCAATTTTCCGTTTGCATCAGTCTTCCGGATGATCTTGTACCGGGTATTGATTTCTTTGATGGTGCGGGGGCCTTTATCTTGAATAGCCGTGTAAATGGTGTCATTGAACTCTTTACGTTCGGTCGAGTAACCGCCATACTTCAGCTGGTCATCTACTGCCTGCCGGAAATCAGTGGCTGCCCCGGAGATGTAATCCTGTGCAGCAAACATGTAGCCCGTGTTGCTGATTTGCTCCTTGATTGTGGGGATGAGGGTGTTGTATATAAGGTTCTGCGGGTTCCGGAACGACTCTGCCACCTGCCGGAAGGTTTCCGGATCTTCCGGCACTTTCATGCGCACGGATACGCGCACGGCAGCACCCACGCGATCAATAAAAGTAATTCCGATACCGGGTACCACTTCCAGTTTATCTCCCCTGGATGAGGGCACATTAAAGGTAACTTTATCCGTGATGACGCCCTCGATACCGTCGGTAGGTTCACCCTCGGCCACAACCTTGATGTCGATTTCCTTTTGCCATTCCTGGATCGTGGCAAACCAACGAAACTTAATGCCGGAACTGAAAACTGTACTCCAGCCGCCCGTGGGGTAAACGAGGTAATACTGGTGACCGAAACGGGCGTAGAAAAACAAATAATTGCTCAACGCCAGAAAGGTGGCTGTCCCGACAAAATAGAGCAGCCGTCTTCGATCCTGAAAAAGCCAGGCCAGAGTCCCCTGAAAGCGATTACGGAAAAAATAGCCAACGGCGAGAATAATAAGGCCAAGAAGGCCAATCGTACTGGTTAGTGTAAACATAAAATTATTGAAATTTCCCAAAAAGATAGAAAAGGGAAAACCGGAAAGCAAATCGCCATTACCCACCCGTGGTCTTTTTTACTTTGTCACCAACTACGCACTTGAATACACGCATGCGATTGGCTAACTTTCATCGCGCCGGAATGCGAGTTGTGGCAGCCATATCGAAACGATATCATTTGATTGCCCTTGCGGGGGCCGCCGGAATTGCCGCCTTTGTCGCAGCCGGGTGGTGGAGCGAACCTTCTCCGGTGGATTTCAATACTCAGGTAAAGCCTATTTTAAACAAGAAATGCATCACCTGCCATGGCGGTGTCAAGCGCGAGAGCGATTTCAGCCTGCTTTTCCAAAAAGATGCGTTGGCCAAAGCAAAATCCGGCCTGTATGCGATTGTGCCCGGCCATGCCCGTGAGAGTGAGATGATCAGGCGATTACATCTCTCCGACCCCAGCGAGCGAATGCCCTACCGGAAAGCACCACTCACAGCAGAAGAGATCAGCATCCTGACGGATTGGATCGACCAGGGCGCATCGTGGGGAGAGCACTGGGCCTACGTACCGGTACAGCACCCCACCGTTCCACCTATACCCCCATGGGGTCAAAACGCCATGGATGGCTATGTGGATGTAACGTGGCGCGAAAATGGACTGACCTCCGAACCGCAAGCCACGGCCCGTACCCTGCTGCGCCGAGCGAGTCTGGATATTACCGGGCTTCCCCCCGATGATCAGCTGAAAAAATCCTTTCTGTCGGACACCACAGCATACGAGCGTCTGGTTGACGCGTTGCTCGCATCTCCACACTACGGCGAACGGTGGGCATCCATGTGGATGGATGTGGCGCGCTATGCGGATACAAAAGGCTATGAGCGCGATGACAGCCGCAGCATCTGGCGCTACCGCGACTGGCTGATCCGCGCCTTCAACCGCGATATGCCCTACGATCAGTTCATCACCGAACAACTCGCGGGCGACCTGCTCGCCAATCCCACCGATGATCAGTATATCGCCACCGCCTTCCACCGCAACACACTGACGAACGATGAAGGCGGCACGGATAACGAAGAATTCCGGACGGCAGCTGTACTTGATCGGGTGAACACAACCTGGGAGGGCATGATGGGAACCACGTTTGCATGCGTACAGTGCCACAGCCACCCGTACGATCCGTTCCGCCATGAGGAGTATTACCGATTCATGGCCTTTTTCAACAACACGCGCGATGAAGATACGGAGGCCGAGTATCCGCTGTTGCGTCATTTCCGGAACGAAGACAGCACCGCCGTGCACGCACTCAAAGACTGGGTTGAAAAAAATATCTCATCGGCGAAAGCGAAAGAGGTGTATACATTTGTAAAGACCTGGCAGCCGAGTATCAACTCCATTCGAGCTGACCGGTTTATAAACAGTGAATTAACAGATACCAAGTGGCTCATCTTCCGTAATCAGGCGGTGTGCCGGCTGCCGGCCGTGGACCTCAGCGGCAGCAACAAACTTATCTATCGCTACTCAAGCTGGCTGAACGATGGCACCTGGAACGTGTACCTCGATAGTGTAGGCGGGCCAATGCTGAAATCAGTTGCTGTTGCCAACACCAAACATCAATGGCAGATTGTGGAGTTTACCTTTCCGCAGCAAACCGGTGTCCACGATTTGTACTTCACGTACGTCAATCCGAATCTCAAAAAACCGGATGACAGCGGCATGATCTTCGACTGGTTTTATTTTACCGATGCGTGGGACGATCGGAATCCCGCAACCAAGAAAGAATTCTGGCGACTGGTGTGGCTACAAGTGGAAACTACCCCCGTGATGATGGAGAACCCGCGAAGCATGCCACGTTCCACCCACATCTTCGAACGGGGTAATTGGCTGGTCAAGGGTCAGGCCGTTACACCTGCCGTACCGGCTTCGCTGGCAGCCATGCCCAAACATGCGCCTGCCAACCGATTGGGTCTCGCGAAATGGATGACCGACCCGCAACACCCGCTGGTGGCCCGCACGATGGTGAACCGCGTATGGGAACAACTTTTTGGTGTGGGGTTAGCCGAAACACTCGAAGACCTCGGTACGCAGGGAATCGCACCAACACATCCGGAATTACTCGATTATCTGGCGTGGCAATTGGTACACACCTACCGGTGGAGCGTAAAAAAATTAATCCGCGAAATCGTGACTTCGGCCACCTACCGGCAAGCCTCACGTGTTACGGAAGAAAAGCTCGCAAAAGATCCGCTGAACCTGTACTTGTCGCGCGCCCCGCGCGTGCGGCTCTCGGCCGAGCAAGTACGCGATCAGGCATTAGCGGTAACCGGTTTACTTAGCCGGAAGATGTACGGTCCAGGTGTAATGCCTTATCAGCCGAAAGGCATCTGGCTTTCCCCCTGGAACGGCAAAGACTGGCAAAAAAGTACGGGTGAAGACCAATACCGCAGAGGTCTCTATACCTACTGGAAGCGCTCTGCACCATATCCCTCGATGATGACGTTCGATGGCACATCGCGCGAAGTATGCACCACTCGCAGGATCCGCACCAATACCCCGCTGCAAGCCTTGGTAACGCTCAACGATTCGGTGTACGTAGAGGCAGCCCGGCACCTGTCGCAACAACTGGTTCACGATTTTCCGAAGGTGGAAGATCAATTGGTGCAGGCATACGAACAGGTAACGGGACGGCGAATCACCCCTGCGAAACAGGAGGTGTTGATGGCGCTGTATCGTAAAAAGATGCCGGGAACGGCAGCGGGGAACTTTCAAAAAATAGCACAACGGAAACCCGACACCGATGCGCTGGCGTTGGTCGTGATGGCGCTGTTGAATCTCGATGAGGTATTGACGAAAAACTAAATGATTAGGGGCATGAATATCCCGTTGTTTCAAGACCAGCAGGGCCGGGCTAACAGGACCAATTTTGCCATGCAACATGGCACCCCACTCACCACATGTCCTCAGGCATTCCAACTGCTTAATGAAGTACGGCCATACACGCAGCAAATAATGGCAAATGGAAAAAAGTTTTTTAAGAGGTACTTGCCATCGAAAACGAAAAAGCGAGCGGGCAGTATCGCATGAAGTTCTTATGCTACAACAAGTGACACAATGAATGAACTAGAGCAACGAACAAGACGCTACTTCCTGAAAGAATGTGCGATGGGGCTGGGCGGACTCGCTGTGGGCTCCTTGTTTGGGAGCTGTCATAC
>VYLK01000531.1_pt1 | contig 24005 bp, 20 predicted proteins | sample 5114321 | NCBI WGS metagenome assembly VYLK01 (sample SAMN12291792, study PRJNA351875) | freshwater metagenome | isolation source: freshwater lake | place: USA: Michigan, MSU2 Lake | collected 2011-08-16
TTGAATTTTTTGATTAATTCGGTATTGGTGGTGGGTTAATAATTGGCTCTGGGCAAACGCGGTTCGTCCCCACAGATAAACAAAATTGAATTTTTTGATTAATTCGGTATTGGTTGTGGGTTAATAATTGGCTCTGGGCAAACGCGGTTCGTCCCCACAGATAAACAAAATTGAATTTTTTGATTAATTCGGTATTGGTTGTGGGTTAATAATTGGCTCTGGGGGAACGCGGTTCGCCCCTACAGATAAACAAAATTGAATTTTTTGATTAATTCGGTATTGGTGTTGGGTTAATAATTGGCTCTGGGCGAACGCGGTTCGCCCCTACGGTTTTATGTTCTTGCTTAAAACAACAAATCTAAATATAATTCTTGTGATTGTCGATCAATTGGCAGATAATCTCGATCATTTGGCCAGTTTTTGGGATTGTTAATAATATATTCTCGAACAACTGCTAGATACTTTTCATCTCGAAGAATTGATTCATAATAATTGCGTTGCCAGATAGGAGTATCTGTGTTCTGTCGAAGCAAATTAATTCGTTTAGTAACCGCCGATTTAAACCCTGCAATACATGACGATAAAGAATTTGGTTTCTGCTGTAGGGGCGCATCGCGTGCGCCCAAATCTAGAGGCCGATTGCCCGCGCCCAAATCTAGAGGCCGATTGCCCGCGCCCAAACTCTGATCGTCGCCAGAATAATCATTAATTATAACAATTCCATGGAAATGATTGGGCATAATAACCCATTCATCCAATTGAAAATTAGGTCGAATTTTGCAGGTTTTTAGCCATTCATCAGCGACAATTTTTCCTAATTGATTAAGGTACATTTGACCATTTTTGATTTCCCCAAACCAGGATTGTTTTTGATAGGTACAAATAGTCACAAAATATGCTCCGGGTTGGGAATAATCATAATTTCTGAGGCGAATAGAACGACGATGATGTTTTTCAGGATCAAAGGTCATATATAGGGTTTGCTGAAAAAGTTTTTCGTGGGGGTAGGGTGTGGGGTGTGGGGTGTGGGGTGTAGGGTTTTACCGATTTTCAGGGGGTCAATTACCTAATTTTCAGGGAAAAAGTGCCTAAATTTCCCCCCCGATCACCCCAAGGTCTGGCACTTTTTGATGGGAAAAAAGTCTAAAATTCTTATCCAACAAGGTTTTTAGATTTATTCAGCAGACCCTATATATTCCCCCAATACGCACAAAACCTCTTATCAATTCCCATCATAAGCGATCGCAATTCACACCGACGTATTTTTCCTGAAACCCCCAAAAAATCCCCCCAAAACCCGTAGGGGCGCATCGCGTGCGCCCAACCCCCATCAAAAAACCCCCAAAAAACCCCCCCAAAACCCGTAGGGGCGCACCGCGTGCGCCCAACCCCCATCAAAAAACCCCCAAAAAACCCCCCCCAAAACCCGTAGGGGCGCATCGCGTGCGCCCAATCCCCACCAAAAAACCCCAAAAAACCCCAAAACCCCGTAGGGGCGCACCGCGTGCGCCCAACCCCCACCAAAAAACCCCAAAAAACCCCAATCCCGTGATTAACCCGATTATTGCCCGCGGACGAACGCAGTTCGATAAACTCACTGACCACAGTTCGCCCCTACAAAATCGACCCGCCTAAGGGCGGGAAAGAAAAGAAAAAAGAAAAAATAGGAAATAAGGGTAAAAAGGGAAAAAAAGGGGAAAAGGGTTACAGAGTCCTCCCAGCACCGCACACCACCCGAAAACCGTAGTAGCTGAAGTAGCTGACGCGGCGGAAGAGGTCGAAGCGGAAAGCGGAACGGCAGTCATTCGGATTGAGGTACCAAGAACCGCCCCGCGGAGGAGAACGATGATTATCCCCATTTTCTATCCAAGCACTGCCATCCGTCGGCGCACCGTCATAGTTATCGTGCCAAGTATCGGCGCACCATTCCCAGACATTGCCGTGCATATCGTACAGTCCGAAGGCATTGGGGGGAAATTGTCCCACAGGAGTCGTTTGTTGTCGAAATTCTGCCTTTGGTTCCCCGGCGTAGGTTTTGCTGGCATTGTAGTTGGCCAATTCCCCGGTAATGGTTTCCCCAAAGTAAAACGGGGTGGTGGTTCCAGCACGACAAGCGTACTCCCATTCTGCTTCACTGGGTAGTCGGTATTCCCTTCCCGTTAGTTTCGATAATCTCGCGCAGAACTCGATCGCATGGTCCCAGTTGACTTGTTCCACGGGGCGGCGATCGCTATCGGGACGGTCTTTAAAACGGGCCGGGTTGAGATCAAGGTCTTTTTCAACTTTTAAGTCGGTAAGGGAGGCGATCGCTTTCCACTGGGCCTGGGTGATGGGGTATTTACCCATAAAGAAGGGTGGGACAGTTACTTCATGTTGTGGTCTTTCCTTTCTAAATCCTTCCCAATTAAATTTTTTAACCAGTCTTTCGATTTCCTCGTCTTCTGTTCCCATCGTGAATGTACCCCCCGGGATGGCGACCATTTCTAAGGTGATGTCGTTGCCCAGATCTTCGCTGAAATATTGGGACTGTTTCGACTCTTTTTTGATTTCCTCACCCTTCGCATTTACTCGCACGATCTCAAAGTTAAATACTGATAACAGTTGTTTTGGCTCTTCTGGAACGATTACCGGTTTTTTTGGCTCTTCTGGAACGATTACTGGTTGTTTTAGCTCTTCTGGTTCAAGCTTGAATTGATAGGTAATTGCTCTTTCTAGTTGCTCAAATCCGTCTTCTTCCCAATAATCAAGCCGGTGAATATCTCGCAGATTCAAGCCAACTTCTGACATTCGCAGATCAGGAATTTCGCATTCTTCTAACCTCATGGGAATAAAAAAAATTGTCCCCGGTAGCATCTCTCCGAAGGTATCAAGTGCAATCCTCAACTCCCGTTGGATGTATCCCTGTTTATTAGCCGATTTCCCTGACAGACAGGCGAGAAAAATCTGACTAGCTTTAATCGCTTTCGGAATTTCATCTCGCCAAATTTGACCCGGAATCAGGTCTTTTTTATCCAACCAAGGTTTATATCCCGCTTGCTTGAGGCGGTTATACAGTGCCAAAACTGCTGGTTTGTCCTCACTGGCATGGGCCAAGAAAATTTGGATCTCTGACTTTTTCATAACTTTTTCTTATGACCACAAGTAGGGGAGAGCCAGATTAACTGGCAGAAAATCTCTAAATAAACCATTTAATTGATTATTACTCATTCTTAATTCTCCTGTCTCGGAGTCTCCTAACTACTGATTCCTCACCAACCAGGACAATTTGGGATTTTTACAGCAAGTCCACTTTCTCACTTTCCCCACCCGCGACCTTTTTCCGTTAGATTATAAATGGATACAAAACTTAACATTTTATCCAGAATCTACCGAGAGGGCAGACCGTGCGGCCAGATACCCTAGAAAATAACCAGCATTCAGCCGATAATTCGCTAGTTCCCGAAGTTATCGCATTTAAACCCGAAATTGAGCCAGAGAAAACCGAATACTCGCCAAAACCGACAAAAACCAACTCGTGGCTATCGGGAGGAAAGGGTTTATTTATCGGTGTGGGATTGGGGGTTTTATTGACCCTGGGGGCGACTCGTTTCGCTAATCGACCCCAAACAGCCCAAAACCCCAATACTCAGCCCGTAGCAGCAAAAAATGAGGCACCGGCACAAACAGTAACCACCACTAGGGTAGAATCTACTCCCGTGGCCCGCACCCTGAAAGCGACTGGAAGCGTGGCAGCCGATGAATTAATCCCGATTCTTTCCCAAGCGACAGGACTACAAATCAAAGAAATCTTTGTCGATGAGGGTGATATCGTTAGCCAAGGTCAAATTTTGGCTCGTCTCGATGATACCGTCCTACAAGCGCAATTAACCCAAGCACAGGCAAATGTCGCCCAGTCGCGATCGCGTTTGGCAGAATTGCAAGCGGGTAGCCGTAAAGAGGAGATCGCTAGAGCTAAACAAGCTATTCAACGCATAAAGGCTGAAATTAGTCAAGCTCAATCGGATTGGGATTTGGCTAAAAAACGCGTCCAGAGAAACCAAAGTTTAGAAGCGGAAGGAGCGATCGCCCGGGATCGTCTCGATGAAGTCCTCAATGAAGAAAGAAACAAAGCGGCGATCGTACAACAGACCCAATCCCGTTTAGGAGAAGCAGAGCAGCAACTAGCGCAATTACAAGCAGGCAACCGTCCCGAAGTGATCGCCCAAGCTACAGCCCAATTAACGGAAGCTCAAAGCCGTTTAGCCATTGTTAAAGCCCAATTAAACGAGACGCGCCTGATTTCTCCGGTTAGTGGCAAAATTGCCGAAAGAAATGCTCGCATCGGGGACACCACCAACGGTCAAAATGCTCTCTTTAAAATCATCGAAAATGGGCGTTTAGAGCTAAGATTACGGGTTCCTGAGAATCAATTGCCCTTAATCCGCGTCGGAGCGCCCGTTACTATCACTTCCGATGCTAATAGCAGTTTAAAATTATCGGGACAGGTGCGCGAAATTAATCCCATCGTCGATGAGGCATCCCGTCAAGCAACGGTTAAAGTCGATTTAACCGACAATAGAGGATTAAAACCGGGGATGTTTTTACGAGGTGCGATCGTGACGAATACTAGCAATAGTTTAACCGTCCCCATGACCGCAGTTTTACCCCAAAAAGATAATCAAGCTCTAGTTTATTTAGTGGGACCTGATAACACCGTTACCGCCAAAACTGTGCAATTAGGTCAAATTATGCCGAATAATCGCGTGGAAATTCTCACTGGTTTACAAGCGGGCGATCGCATTGTGGTCAAAGGGGCAGCCTATCTCGGTGATGGCGACAAAATTACGGCAATCAGTGATCAGTAAACAGTAATCAGTGATCAGTAAACAGTAATCAGTAATCAGTGAAAAGACAGTAGCAAACTGCCATTTGATCAGGCTCACTTAATACATAATGCTCACTCAAAACTTAAAACTTAAAACTCAAATCTGATAACTGATAACCGTTAACTGATAACTCACATCTGGTAACTGATAACTTACCCACTGATAACTGATAACTGATAACTGATAACTGAAATTATGGCTTTTAATATTTCTAATTGGTCTATCAAAAATCCCATTCCGACGATCCTGATCTCCCTGGTTATGGCCCTAATGGGATACATTGCTTTTCTAGGATTAGGGATCGATCGCTCTCCTAATATTGATATTCCGGCCGTGATTATCACCGTTAATCAACCCGGCGCCGGTCCAGAGGAATTGGAAACCCAAGTCACCAAAAAAGTCGAGGATGCAGTGGCTGCTTTGGGTAATATCGATCAAATTACTTCTACCGTTAACGAAGGCAGCAGCACCACCACCGTTAACTTTATCCTTGGCACTAACAGCGATCGCGCTACCAATGATGTACGCAATGCCATAGCACAAATTCGGCAGGATTTACCCCAAGATACTAATGATCCAATTGTCCAACGTTTAGAATTTGCCGGGGGTGCGGTGATGAACTATACCATCTCCTCCCCGAAAAGATCGATCGCCGAATTAAGTGATCTAGTTGATCGTCAAATTGGCCGCGCTTTGACGGGAGTGCCGGGGGTAGCACGAGTCGATCGCGTTGGGGGAGTCGATCGAGAAGTGCGTGTAGATTTAGATCCCGGTCGTCTGATCGCCTACGGTATCACGGCTGCGGCGGTTAATGACCAAATTCGTAGTTTTAATATTAATTTACCCGGAGGGCGATCGGAAATCGGTGGTAGTGAACAAACTGTCCGCACCCTCGGCAGCGCTGAAACCATTGAAGATTTAAGAAATTATCAAATCTCTTTACCTAACGGTGATACGGTCCCCTTAAGCAATTTAGGCACAGTTAGCGATAGTTCCAGTGATCCTCGACAAATGGCCCTCTTAGATGGGCAGCCAGTGGTGGGTTTTTCGATTTTACGGGGGACTGGCAGCACTTTGGTGACGGTAGAAACAGCCGTGCGTCAAGAAATCGAGAATTTAAAGAAAAAACTGCCCGAAGATATTAAATTTCAATTAATTTTTACTCGTGCTGACTCAATTCGTGCTAGTTACGAAAGCCTTCTTAGCGATCTCCTGATTGGTTGTCTGATGACGGTGATCACGGTGGGTCTATTTTTAGGCAATTGGCGTGCCACGATTATCACGGGTTTAGCCCTGCCTTTGTCGATTTTTCCGACTTTTTGGGTGATGCAGTCCCTAAATTATACCCTTAACGGTATGACCCTACTGGCCTTAGCTTTAGCTTTGGGGAATCTAGTGGATGATGCGGTGTGTATGGTGGAGGACATCGATCAACATTTAGCTATGGGTAAAAAACCCCTGCAAGCGGCTTTTGATGCCTCAAAAGAGATTGGATTAGCTGTTTTAGCCAGTGCGGCGGCAATTATGGCGGTATTCCTGCCGGTTGCTTTTATGGGCGGTGTGCCGGGGCAATTCTTTCAACCTTTCGGCGTTACGGTGGCGGTTTCTACCCTATTTTCCAGTTTGATCGCTGTCACCGTCACCCCGATGTTAAGTGCCTATATTCTACAGCCGAAAAAGCTCAAAACCGGTGATAATCCCTCCTCGCGCCCCCGTTTTCGTCCCTACAAAAGTTTGTTAACTTGGGCTTTACGTCATCGAATCCTGACTTTATTGGCGGCTTTGGTCTTTTTTATCGGTAGTTTACAGTTAGTTCCCTTGATTCCAAAAGGGTTATTTAGTTCCGGGGATACCGGATTAAGTACGATCAGTCTAGAATTGCCTCCCGGTGCGACTTTGAATGATACCGTTGCCGTGGCTAATCAGGTGAATAGTTTACTGCAAAAAAATCCCGCCGTCGCTAATGTTTTGGCTATTCCGGGAGATTCGGGACGGGTAAATACGGGTTTAATATATGTTAATTTAGTTCCGAAGGAACAGCGATCGCTAACTCAACGGCAATTTGAGGAACAAACCCGCCGGGACTTCCAGAAGATACCGGGGGCTAGAGTGACTTTTCGAGCGCAGGGGGGAGCAGGAAGCACTAAGGATGTGGCTATTGTCCTAAAAAGTGAAAATGGCGATATTTTAACCCAAACTGCCCAAAAATTAGAGCGAGAAATGCGAGCTTTACCCGGTTTTGTCGAGGTCAGTTCCGGGGTAAGTTTAGTTAAACCGGAGATCATTATTCAACCGGATCCCGTGCGGGCTGCCGATCAGGGAGTCTCAGTCAGAGCGATCGCCCGTACTGCATCTTTAGCTTTAATCGGCGATAATGAGTTTAATTTAGCTAAATTTAACCTTGCTGACCGACAAATTCCCATCCGGGTGAAAATTGCCAATGATGGACGCAGTGAGATAGAAACTCTGCAAAATTTGCGCGTTCCTAGCAGTAATGGGACGTTAGTACCGCTTAACTCGGTGGCAACAATTAGCTTGGGTAGTGGACCGGCGGAAATTCAACGCTTTAACCGTCAACGTCAGGTTAATATTGGAGCTAATTTAGAGGGAGTTTCTTTGGGAAGTGCGGTGACACAAATTCGTGCTTTACCAATCATGAAAAACCTACCCCCAGAGGTGACAGAAGAACCCTTTGGTGATGCTCGTATTATGCGCGATATCTTCGCTCGTTTTTTGGGAGCGTTAAGTTTAGCAATTATTTCGATCTATGGGATTCTGGTCTTATTGTATAACAATTTTTTCTATCCCTTAGCGATTTTAACTTCCCTTCCTTTATCGATTGGTGGCACTTTAATCGCTCTTTTAATTACCCAAAAAGAGTTAGGTTTATACGCTTTAATTGGCATAGTTTTACTGATGGGATTAGTCACTAAAAATGCAATTCTGTTGGTAGATTTTGCCTTGAGTGGCATTGAGTCAGGGAAACCGCAATTTAAGGCGGTGATTGATTCGGGAGTCTCTCGTTTACGACCAATTATTATGACCTCCGTTTCCACAATTGCCGGGATGTTACCGATTGCTTTAGCTTTAGGTGCAGATGGGGAAATTCGCGCACCGATGGCAATTGCTGTTATTGGTGGTTTTACCACTTCCACCCTATTAACTTTGGTGGTTGTGCCGGTAATCTTTACTTATATCGATAGTTTTTACTATTGGTTGCGGGGATTATTTGTTAAACAAAAACCCAAGTCGATTTAGTACAGAAAACGGGTTTCTCGGAGAAACCCGTTTTCTACTCATGCACTCATGCAAAAAGGGGAATAAATAATCAGTCTTTAATAACCAGATTTAGTATAAAATATCTTGCTGAAAGCTTGAGAAAAAACCCCAGAGAAACTAACCCATGAATCCCTTAACAGTCACACATCAAACTCTATCCCTTCCCCCCATAGGCTGCGGTACTTGGGCCTGGGGAAATCGTCTTCTCTGGGGTTACGATGAGAGTATGGATAGCCAGTTACAAGCGGTTTTTAATCTCTGCGTCGAGCGGGGTGTCACCCTATTTGATACGGGAGACTCCTACGGCACAGGCAAACTCAACGGACAGAGTGAGAAGCTATTAGGACGCTTTACGGGGGAATATAGCGGTTATAACGCTGATCATATCCGTATTGCCACCAAACTCGCCCCTTATCCTTGGCGTTTAACCCGTCATGCCATGGTGAAAGCTTGTCAAGCTTCGGCAACCAGATTAGGCCGCCCTGTAGATTTAGTGCAAATGCACTGGTCAACCGGCAATTATGCGCCATGGCAGGAGGGAAGATTATTAGACGGATTGGGGGATTGTCTGGAAAAGGGGTTAGTTAAAGGGGTGGGTTTATCCAATTTTGGACCGAAAAGATTGAAGTCTGCCTATCAAAAGTTTGCCAGTCGCGGCATTCCTATTACCAGTTTACAGGTACAGTATTCTCTCCTTTCTACCTATCCTCTCACTGACTTAGGATTAAAGGAACTATGTGATCAATTGGGTATTAAAATTATTGCCTATAGTCCCTTAGCTTTGGGGTTATTAACGGGGAAATATCGAGATAATAAAAACTTACCCCCAGGATTACGTCGCTTCCTTTTTGGTCAATTAATTCCCGCTATTTCGCCTCTGATGAGTTGCCTAGAAGTTATCGCCCAAGCTAAAAATAAAACTATTAGTCAAGTTGCCTTAAATTGGTGTATCTGTAAGGGAACAATTCCTATACCCGGAGCTAAAAATGTTCGGCAAGCTGAGGATAATTTAGGCGCTTTAGGATGGAGTTTAGACTGTGGGGAAATAGCAGAATTAGATAAAATTGCCGCAGGTTTAGATAAAAAAATGGTACAAAATATCTTTCAAACTAAGTAGGGTTTGCTGAAAAAGCTTGTTGGTGGGGTGGGGAAAGAACCACAAAGACACAAAGGACGCAAAGATTGATCGCTTATAAGTTAAACTGGTCGCAACGCGCTCGCTACGCGAGATCAGACAAAGAATAAGAGGGGAGCATCTCATTTATGCAAGTGAGTAATTATACTTATCCCTAAAACTGTTTTCTAGCAAGGCTTTCAAAATAGCTTGACATAAAAACCTTATTTAGGGGTTACAAAGGTGAGATGCTCCCGAATAAGAGAGCCAATTTCCCCCCGATTACTCGAAGAACCAGCAATTTTTGAGGTCAAAAAAGCCTAAAGATATTGTCCAACAAGGTTTCTAGATTTATTCAGCAAACCCTACTTATCTTGAGAGACCAATTTTAAGCTAGGACGGGGTTGGATTGTTCCCCCGTAAGCGACGGCAGTGTGAGGAGATAGGACAAGATGAGGAGATATACCCAAAGAAATTCGATAGATTTCCCCAGCTTTATCGATTAATTGCTGTTTAACTGGCTCTTTCGGCAAATTTTGCCGCCAAGCTAGGGGAATCCCCTCGATCCCGTTGTACAATCCCGCCCAAATTCCCGCTAAAGTGGTGGTTAATTGCCGTTGATAGGGACTAGAATTAGCACGACGCACGCTCACGGCAAAATCCTCGCTCGTTTGCAGAAAGGTATAGAGAGAAGCTGCGATCGCAATTCCCAAAGGTGAGATATCTTTCGCCCAAGCCGATAAAATGGACTCGAAGGGATGATTCCGCCCTAAAGCTGACTGAATCCGCTCTAATAGCTTATTCTTGGGGTTAATAGTTAGTAATTGCCCGATTAACTGATTTAAAGGCCTTTTTCCCTCTAATAACAGACCTACTGCCTCTCCCCAAATTATCGCTTCTTGTCGGGTTAACTCGGAAATTAAGCCCTTTTTCAGCCAAAAATTTAATCTAGCTTGCCAACGTTCCCCATGGTCAGGCCAGGTTAAAATCTCCGGCAACAGCACAAATAATAACGCCGATTCCGACTGCTGCCTAGTTGCGATCGCAATGGGCAAATCTTCCTGAGATTGCAGAGCTTGCAAAAGCAGGGTCGTCCTCGGTGTAGCCTCATAGTTAAAGGCTGGTATTAGGGGCTGATTATGCAAGGATTCCCCGATATATGCCCCGATTAACCCTCCCTGAAGGCGATCGAGGGGTGAAAAGACCTTTTGCATAAATTAGCTCAATTTGCTCGGTAGGTGACTTCCCCGACTTTGCCCGGTTGCCCCAGTTGTTTAGCATTGGCATTATTAACCGCAACGTAAACCCCGCCGGCATTACCCGCTCTCACGGTTAATTCCCGGTTTGCTTGCCAAGTGCGATGGCTTCCCTGGGGCAGTACACCCTCAAATTCTGTCTTGCCATCCACCACCACCCGCAGCCAGCAGTCATCTTCCAGTTTTACCTCCACCACCAGCTGCTGATTATTGCTGGTTTTGTTGGCTACTGGTTGAAGGGGGTTGCTTTTCGGTTGGACAATTTGCTGTTGTGGCAAGGAAGGCGGCGGTAAGCGATTCGATTGCAGTACCGATTTTTGCAGGACGTGGGATAGGGTTTGTACGGAACCAATAACTAAGATTAAATAGAGAAAATAGAGATGAATCGGGCGAATTTGAAGACTCGGCAGCGATAAAGACGGTTTTGTTCCCCTAAAAAAGTTATTTACCTTGGTGGGAAAACGCCGGCTAACCGTCTCACCATCTAGGGACAGACTATCGGCAAATTGTTTGATTAACCAACGAATATAAATCGGTTCGGGCAATGACTCCAAATCCCCCGCTTCCAGCGCTTCTAGACGATGGCGCGGGATCAAGGTTTTCTGGGCAATTTCCTCGAGAGAAAGGGACTGTTCTAGGCGATTTTTTTGCAAATAAACGCCGATTTCCAGTAATTTGGTGCGCTGTTTATGCTGGGGATCAAGTTGTGATTGGAGAAGGCGAAACATATCGCTATTAGGGGCTGACTTTCAGCTTAGTTAATCGGGTTTTTTAAATATTTCAGTTCATCAAGGGTTAAAAAACGGTAATGACCCAAGGGTAAGGGGGAATTATTACCAGAGTTTAGTTGAATAGGACCGATAGCACTGCGATGAAGTTTCAGGACGTGATAACCTAATTCTTCGGCTACACAGCGAATCTGCCGATTTCTTCCCTCCACTAAAATAACTTCTAGTAGGGTTTTTTGGTCGGTTTGCTTGAGAATCTCAACCTGTGCGGGTAAGGTTTTTTTTCCCTCTAAGAGGATACCTTCTCGCCAACGCTGGAGAGCAAGTCTATCAATCGCACCATCTAGCCAAACCCGATAGGTTTTGGGCAAATGATAACGGGGATGGGTGAGGGTGAGGGTGAGTTGACCGTCGTTGGTGAGGAGTAAAGCCCCAGTGGTGTTAATGTCCAACCTTCCTACGGGATGTAACCCCGTCTCGCCAGCGAGGGAGTCGGGCAAAAGGTCAATCACCGTCGGCCGGTTTTGCGGATCCTTACAGGTAGAAACCACACCAATGGGTTTGTTGATCAGTATATACAATCTTTGGGGACGATTGGCCGGTTCAATTTTTTTTCCGTCTATCTCTAGGTGATCTTTTTCAGGGTCAGCTTTTTCTCCTAACTGCACGATTTGGCCATTCCGTCTCACTCGTCCGGCCACGATCATCTCCTCCGCCCTTCTTCGGGAGGCAATTCCCCACTGGGCAAGGATTTTCTGGACTCTCTCCGCCATTTTTTTTTAGTTTTTAACCCTTTCTATCTCCTATTATAGACATCCTAAAAGGGTTTTTTTCGCCCAAAAAGTGAAGAAAAACCGAATATCTCCAGCTGCCTCTTTGATTTTTTTCTTGGAAAACTTCTCAAAAAAAAAGGGGTGGTGATTCGGTAGTAGTGATGGCGGCTTAATCCTTTGCTTTGCTGTGCATTGTAGTCATGGATAAAATACCAAAGGGTTCCCCAACGTGATTCTCCATTTTTTTAGAGAAACTAGTACTCGATGACGTTTACTAAGAATTACTGTCTTATAGGACTCCCAAAAGTCTGTGTAAGCAACAGCACATTGTCGGTAAACACCTAGTAAACTGTCCCAAAAGTTTTTGGGCTAATTGACGACTCCTATCTCCGCGCATAGCAACCAATAATTTCCCTTGTCTTTCTATCAGTTAACCGCCAAATATAAACCTTTATCGTTTTAGAAAACACCAAAAACCACATCTAATCACATTTTATCACCAATTTACCTTTTGGTTTGTCCGAAACCTTTATTTGACGGGGAATAGCCGCCAGTTTATTGTTGACATAGTTTTGTAACCATGACCAACTTACCCCTGTTACTCTAGCAATTAATCCTAAAAAAATTAGTTTGATCAAGAGTTTATCAATTAATTATTTGGTTTCGTCAGAGACAGTTTTATTAGTGGGATTGATCACAAACGGTTGACCACATTCTTTACCTTGACGTTTGGGTTTTCCCTTAGGAATAGAACCATTCTTGATCCTATGGTAAGAACCACAATTAGGACAGGGGAATAGAGGTATTTTGTTCGGTGCTAGACTGATATTTGAGTAAGCCAGACAGGAGCCAGAAAAAGATATTTATCAGAAAAGTCATGATCAAGCTAGAGGTTTAAAGACTGAGCGGGTTCCAATTATTTTTATTAATAAATATTTTACACAATTAATACCAGGTAAGCAAGAGAGCTACGCCACTACTACCGAATCATTACCACGGTTTTGACTTTACCGATGGCAAGTTAATCCAGTCAAGATTAGCTTAGAAGACTAAGAAGAAGCGAATTTTTGGGGATGAGAATTTACTTTTGTCAAAAATTATTACATATTCGCAACAAAATAAACTTTTTTGAGCAAATTAATGTACCATGCTTAGACAAGACGATCAATTATTTTGACCGCCGAGATTTTTAATCATTATAAGATTGTTTCCCTAATTGCCAAATTAACAATTACATACCGAACAACAATGACACCAGAATTTAAGTTTATTCCCGTGCAATTTAACTGGGTTGCTATCAATCCTAAACCGATTGGGGTAGTCTATTTTATCGGTGGTGCTTTCTTCGGCACTTTTCCCAATCTGTTCTATCGTTATCTACTCAAACAAGTCTTTGAACGGGGCTATACTATTATTGCTATTCCCTATCGTTTTACTTTTCGCCATTGGAATGTTTCCATAGAAATGGTCAAAGATTTGATTGGATTGAGAAAGGCTATTTATGAAGAAGCTAAGTTTTTAGGCTATGAAGATAACCTTAGTTTGTACTTAGAGGATCCCACTGCTGGTAATCCTAATTATTTTTGGATGGGCCATAGTTTAGGGTGTAAATATATCTCCCTTTTAGAGGTTTTAAGTGATGTGGAAAACACAGAACTAGAACAGGTTTTGAGTGGTTGTGTCGGTAAAAATCAAGCCGAAGATATCCAAAAATCGCTGAATAATACCGATATTCATACCGTATCTTTGAAAAATCAACCCTCACTTTTACTGGCTCCTGTAATTGCCGGCATAGATAGCGCAATTCCCATAGCTGCTCTAGCTAAATTAGTGCAGAGTTTGGGTTTAGATGTACAGCCAAATGTGCAGGAAACCCGTTGTTTGATTAGCAATAGTAACCTATTTCGACTCTTGGAAATTATCGCATTTGCTAAGGATCTACAGGCTAAAGATACGGTAGCCTGGTTCATTAAAGAACTAAGTCAACAACTCTTAAAACCAGTAGTTCCCTTAGCCAATCGCACCCATTTAGCACCCCTTGGCTGGCGCAATGGCGACCAAGAATTAGCCGATAATGTGATTAAATCAATTCAGGAATTACGCGCTAAACTTATCTCCTGTTATCCCCAAAGTCAGGAAAAAGAGGAAGTCTTAATGAAAATGATTTCTGAACATTAATCAATTGAGGATAGGGAGAGGTTGCTAACGGTCAATATTGCCACCTGAATCGCTTTTTCGATGGCTTGTTGTTTGCTTTCTAAACTAATCCCTTCCTCTTTGCTTCTTTCGGCAATCACAGCACAAATACAAGCGGCAGTAAATCCATAAACCCCCGCCATTTTAAATAAAGTTCCCGCTTCCATTTCATAATTGAGAATATTTAAACGTCGATATTCTTCCGTAATTCCCTCTAAATGGCGCTGAAGATAAGGGTTAGCAGAAGACAGGATTCTTTCCTGTCCTTCATAAAAACTATCCACAGAAGCGGTAATACCTAAATGATAATTTACTCCCAAAAATTGAGCGGATTTGACTAGAGCAACTGTCAAAAAAGGATCCGCCACTGCGGGATATTCCGGAGGAGCAATATCATTAGCTGCACCTTGCCTACATAAAGCCGCTTGCGAGATAATAATATCACCAATTTTTATTCTATTTTGAATTGCGCCACAAGTACCGATACGAATAATAGTTTTAATTCCCACCTGTATTAATTCATTAACCACAATACTCAAAGATGGCGCACCCATGCCACTGGTAGCCAGAAGAATTGGGGTAGAATTATCTAGATAGCCAAGATAACTATTTAATCCGCGATAATCCGATAGTAAACGTGCATTTTGTAAATAAGTTTCGGCAATATAGCGCGAGCGTTCTGGTTCCCCCGATAATAGGGTGATAGTCGGTTTTGCCGTGCCTAAATCCTCACTGCTAAAGTTGAGATGATAGGGTTTTTGGTGAGATAAGATATTGGACATTTAAATTAAATTAAGAGCAGTTACTTTGGTTAAATAGGCTTTTGGTTATTATAACAACTTTAGGTTTAAATTGAAATTAAATATTTAATTATTGACAAAATAGAATCAAGCTTAAGGACGACTATTGATGTTAAGTTCTTGCACTAATTCCTGCACTGTGGTTGAGGGATTGGCATCAAAAGGATGTTTTTTTGCTTCATCTCTATCTTGAATAAGTTTTGCTGCATTAGTTATTGCTGTTCTCTGGTATGGCTTTAATTTTTCGTACATATCCTCTCGATCTTTTGCATATTTTTCTTTCTTGTTTAATAATTCACACTTTTTCATCTGGGTATTTAAAATTTTTGGGTATTCACTTCGGGATGTGGCGATATCCAGATATTGAAAGTGTAAAATAAACCAAATTTCAAAAGCTTCATTAGAATAGGCAATCTTGATATTTTTTTGTTTAGCCAGTCTTTCCGCTTGATTAAATTGCTCTTTAGAACAGTTATCTTTATCAAAAACACACCAGATTTGATCGAATGAGTCATCTTTTTTTAGATTATCTATAATCTTAATAGCTTTTTCGACTAAACTCAAGCTATTTTTACCTTCACCTTTCACCATAACTTCAATTTTCTTAGGAACAGTAAAAGCCTTAAAATAGTTAACTTCAGTTCTTTCTCCCTCGCAAATAATTAAAAATCTTTTTCTTGTTTCTCTAGTCTTAGTTTGGCGACGCAAATAATCGGAAGTATTCCTGTTGTTACTCATACTAATTACCAATAATTGTACTTAAATCACCAATAAAAGGTATTGCTCCATAACGACCTTGAATATAATCTTTTTCCAAGGTATTATTATTATTAATATCAGCAAATTCCACCAAAGAATATAAATCTGTTGCTCCTTGATGATTTTTTTCGGTAAACCAAATTTGATCCCTCCTTAAAAATTTATAACTAAGTAAATTAATATCGTGAGTAGTAAAAATAAGTTGAGCATTTTTGGGATTAGTTTTCTGAGAATTAAATAATTCGATTATATTTCTAGTCATTAGAGGATGAAGTCTGGCATCCAATTCATCAATTACTAAAACTTCCCCTCTTTGCAAAGTGTCTAAAATCGGTGCTGACAGAGCAAAAATCTTTTTAGTTCCATCAGATTCATGATTGTCCATATCAAAAATTTCTAACTCAATCATTTTACCTGTTGAGTCATACTTTGGATGATAGGTTTTTATGGTAGCGGACTTTATTTCACCGCTAGAGTCACTGATGATATTTCTGACAACATCCTGTAAATCTTGCGGGAAACTATCTAAGGAAATTTTTCTCGTTTCTGTTTCTAGGTTGAGATTGTCAATACTTAAATCTAATTTTTTAATTAACTTAGTCACATCATAAATCAAATCTTGTCTATCAGAAAGATACTCAAGCGTAATCTCTTTTAATAATTCCACATTTAACCCAGACACAACACCTAAGTGACTAAACCAAGAGACAATTTCCACCGCTAGAGAATTATTAAATTGAGCCGCTAGTGATAAAAACAGAGTATTTTTTTTTGTCAATCCTCTTAGTATATTACCTTGTTCAATATTTTTGCTATATTCTATTTTATCGCCTTGCCGATTAAAAATTTTAGTTTCACGACTTCTGGGTGTACAAAATAACCATTCGGAAACTACTCGCTTTTGAGTTACTTCAAATCCATATCTATAAGTTTTATTTTTTAGCTGAAAAACTATTTCAAAAAAGGATGGTTTATCAACAGTTTCGGTACTTAATCTAAAGGGTTCCACATCTATTTTGTCAGTGATTTGTAATTTTGCAGAATTCATGACAAACCGTCGCATAAAATTGAATGCCAGAATTAAATTACTCTTACCACTGGCATTTGCTCCATAAATAGCGGCACTTTTCAGTAAACTAAATTGTTGATTAACCTTAAAAACATTATTTTTATCAAGCTCATCATTACCACAGGCATCCTCGGCAGCTACCATGCTGAGAGTGACTACATCTTTAAAAGAGCGATAATTGCCGACACTAAATCCGATGAGCATTGCATATTAACCCTAACAGTCTCTAAGGAATAAAGGAGACGATACTTTTATTTTATGCACTTGTTGAGCATTTGAACAAGAATTGTCCTCAGAATCAGCAAACAATCACTGGAAAAAAGGCAAGGAAAATCAATTCCTTACCTGATGACTGTACACTTTTGACAACAAAATTACACTTTTGCTGACTCTTTAACTAACTTATCCCAACCCAATTCCTTGAGGTTATTGTTGCGACGCAGGGGACGAGTAGCTAACTCTAAAATATCTCGCGCATTGGTAAAACCATGAATTTGAGCAAAAGTAAATTCTACCGACCATTTAGTGTTAATTCCCCGCGCTTCTAAGGGATTTGCATGGGCCATTCCTGTAATCACTAAATCGGGTTTTAACTCGTAAATGCGCTGAATCTGATTGTAGTTATCAGGTTTTTCGATAATTTTCGGGATGGGAACACCCATATCATTACAGGTTTTTTCTAGTAATGCTAATTCGGCCGCTTGGTAGCGTTTATCCATGTAGGGAATACCGATTTCATCACAAGTCATCCCACAGCGAATTAGGAAACGTGCCAGAGAAATTTCTAGTAAATTATCCCCCATAAAGAAGACTGATTTACCGCGCACAAGTTGCAGATAATCCTCCAAACTTTCCCAAATTTTTGCCTCTCTTTCTTCTAATCCTTGGGGTTGTACTCCCAAAACCGAACAGATTTTTTCTATCCAAGCGCGGGTTCCATCCGGACCGATGGGAAAGGGTGCGCCAATTAATTTACACTTACGACGACGCATTAAAGTGGTGGCAGTTCTTGATAGAAAAGGATTGACACCAGCCACATAATAACCTTCTTCAATTACTGGTAATTCAGTAAAACGTTTGGCCGGCAACCAACCATCTATTTTAACTCCTTGTTTTTTCAATTCTAGGGTTAAATTGGTCACAATTGGGTCGGGAACAGAACCAAATAAAACTAAAGGAGGATGGTCTTTATATTCCGATTCTTCCTGTTTAATATCTTCTTTTTTACGTCCAAAAGTTAAGAGTTTCTGGATGGCATTCCGTTCTTCTTTTTCATCTTCATGCTTGACTTTTTCGGGACATTTATGCACCATAGAAGCGAGGACGGTATCTTCTCCTTGGGTAAAAGCATAATCTAAACCATTAGCGCGTGCTGTCACGATAGGAATACCGATTTCTGACTCTAGTTTCGGTGCTAATCCTTCTAAGTCCATTTTGATAATTTCGGTGGTACAAGTACCGATAAAAACGATAACGCTAGGGTTTCTATCTCGTTTAATTTGTAAGCAGAGGCGTTTTAATTCTTCGTAGTCTTTTAGTTGAGCGGAAATATCCCCTTCTTCTAATTCAGCCATAGCATAACGTGGTTCGGCGAAAATCATCACCCCCATAGCATTTTGCAGGAAGTAACCACAGGTTTTTGTGCCGATAACAAGGAAGAAACTATCTTCGATTTTTTGGTATAACCAAGCAACACAGCTAATCGGACAAAAGGTGTGATAGTTGCCGGTTTCACAATCAAATTGTAAAGCGCTCGGTTCTTGAGTGGCGGTCATGTTTTTTGGTTCTCCTTAATTGCGGAATTGGTTTAGGTATTCAGTATGTGGATTGGTTTCAGGCAGTAAAGGAATGGCTTCAGCTTCTTGGATTTTTGCTCTTTCTTCTTCTCGTTTTTCGAGTTCTATCTCAGGGCTAAAATTTAAACCTAAAGCATCGACAAGTTTATTACTATCGTTGCTGAGAACACAAAAAGGACTCATCCACATAAATAATTGTGTTTCTAAAGCAGTAGCTACTCCCAGAATTAGATGAGAAGAAGGACGTTTTCCCCCATCAGGAGTGTTTATCCAAGAATTAGTAGCAGTCGTAAAAACCTTAATCCAAGCTTGATTAATTTGGTAGTAATCCAACCATTTATCTTTAAGTGCTGCTTTTAATTCCTCAAAGTTGCTCATTTTGTCCTCTTGGCTGAATAATGATGTTCTCTCTATTAGAGTTCCCAATGAGAGGAAAAAATGATCATTATCAAGTCCTCGATAAAATTCGTGGGTAGGGTGGGTTAGGCGACGATGAGTTAGGCTATTAACTAATAAGTTAATTATTCGCCGTAACCCACCCAGAAAAAGAGTTTATTGGTGGTTATTGGTGGGTTACGCTGTCCCTAACCCACCCGACAAAATAATCTAAACCATCATTAGATCTAATTCCGCCTCGGCGTTAACTTTGGGTTTATCGGCATTAAGATAGAAATCTGATAATAAAGTGAATAACTCCCGGTCGGCAGATTCTTTGGGAATAACTCCTTCTGGTTTGGCTAAAATCTGATCGGCAATGTTGAGATAATAGTCACAAACGTAACTTAACATCGGATCCTTGTCGGCCATTTCAAAGAGAGTTTGACCTTTAACTCTGGAGACGCGAATATCTTCAATTAAGGGTAAAACTTCTAACACTGGCATGGGAACATGATCCACATATTTATTAATTAAATCGCGTTTTGAGGTGCGATTACCAATTAATCCGGCTAGTCGCAGGGGATGGGTGCGAGCTTTTTCCCGGACGGAAGCGGCAATGCGATTGGCGGCAAAAAGAGCATCAAAGCCGTTATCTGTGACAATTATGCAGTAATCGGCGTAATTTAAGGGTGCGGCAAATCCCCCACAGACCACATCCCCCAAAACATCGAACAAAATCACGTCAAATTCATCAAAAGCGTTCAATTCTTTTAATAATTTCACCGTCTCCCCGACGACGTAACCGCCACAACCGGCACCGGCCGGGGGTCCCCCCGCTTCTACGCATTTGACACCACCGTAACCTTCATAGATAACGTCTTCGGGCCAGATGTCTTCGTAGTGAAAATCTTTTTCTTGTAGGGTATCGATGATTGTGGGAATAAGAAAGCCTGTTAGGGTGAAAGTGCTATCATGCTTGGGATCACAGCCTATTTGTAGGACTTTTTTGCCTCTTTTGGCTAAAGCAGCCGAAATATTACAGCTTGTTGTCGATTTACCGATGCCACCTTTTCCGTAGACTGCGAGTGTTAAAGGCATGGAAGTTCTCCTAAATGTACGCTTGAATGGTGAGTTTGTTTATCAGTGCTTCGATCGCAATTATTGACCATCTCCCCACCCCTTGGCAAGAGGCTCAATTTTTATCTGCTATAGCTAGAGTGAGAATAAAAGCTTAAAAACTAGATAAATAATTTTTTACAGCCTATAAAGTCTCTGAAATTGATAAAAACTTATAAAAAAAGCTTTATTTATATATTTACTTTAAATACAAACAATAAACAAAAAAACGCCAAAGCTTTACAAAAACTCGATAAACAGGGTTTTACCTTGGCAAACCCAGACAAAAAAGGTCAAGATAGAGGCCGTCTAGAGACCGATGTCAGATTTTCGTGAATAATCATTACAATTTTCGCAGACTAAATAAATCAGTCCCGAGAAGGAGGCCGAAAGGCTGTAGTACAATTAGAACAAAGTACCTGTAGGGTTTCCTATGCGAGTTAAGCAAAAAACGCTGACTACACTCTTATTAGAGAATAAGGCTCCTAAATATCGTCCTTTTCTGGCATTTTTTCTGGCTGGGTTTCCCTTGCTCTTTTTAGCATATGTGGTTTATTTCCAGCGCGCTTATCTCGACTGCATTAGGTTAGGCACAAAAAGGATAGATTGTCAATATGTCCAAGAGTATAATTTTCCTGTTTCTAGTCGGGAGAATTTTTCTTTAACTCACATTAAAGCTACGGCTGTCTATCAAGAAGTTTTTATCAGTGTTGAGCAGGAAAAAACTGTTAATAACACGGTTTTATTGGTCGGAAGAAATAACCATCTCTACATCGAGAATTTTCGGGATGTGCAGTCAGCTAGTGATTTTAAAACTCAATTTGAGAGTTTTGTGAATAGATATCAAAATCGGGGAATTATTGCCAAAAGTTCCCTAGATACCTTGTCAGCAGTGCTAGAACAGCATCATAATTATCCCTATTATCTCTGGGGTATGTTATGCTTATTGTCTGGTCTATTGTTACTTTATGATGCCAGCTATTGGGAGAGTTATGTCTTTAATCAGGGTACCGCCACCCTAACCCGTAAGCAACAACATTTAATTTTTAGAACTGAAAGTGATTATCTTCTAGAGAGAATTGTTGAGGCAAAGGTAGAAGATTACAAAGGCTTTTTGGGATTTAATTACCGACGGATTATTTTAATCCTATCGAACGGGGAAAAAATTATTCTCAATCACCGTTTATTGAAATCTATCAGTAACGGAAAAAGGGAAGAAAAAATCCTGGCAATGATTGCCGAAAAGTTAAACTTAACTCAAGAGGAACTATTAATCTAAGTAAATGCGCTCAAATTCTAGTTATTTAAAGTCTCTTTTTTTCGGTTTCCTATTGGTGACTGTGTTAGTTTATGTATTGCGCGGCATGGGAATATTATCTTTTTTACCCGGAGGATTAATTTTGTTATTAATTCTGTCTTCCGTGGTGACTGGAATCCTCTACGGAATCGATAAAACCCGCCGTTTTTAGGAAAATATTGGCTCTTCCTTCCAGACAGAAACGAGAAGAGTCGAACGGTTCTAACGTCAATGTCAAGATTGCGGTGGTTAGTTTCTGAGCAATCCCACTGATAAAAATATCGACTGCATCTCCTGTTTGTGATATGAGATGCAGCCATTGCCAAAGGCTAACACACCTGGGCTAATTAACCGGGGACTAAAGAAGATTTGAACGCAAAAATTTTCTCGATTACCTCTTCTACCACCTTATCAGGAGTGGAAGCGCCGGAAGTCACTCCGACGATAATTTTTCCCTCATTTAACCAGTTATCAGTGATGATTAAATCGCCACCTAAAGGTTTATGTTCGATGCGATTACCGGGGAGAATGCGCTCGGCACTATCGATATGATAGGAGGGAATGGCACGCTCGATCGCTATTTCCTGTAGGTGAGTGGTATTAGAGGAATTATAACCGCCAATTACCACCATTAAAGAAAGCGGTTCTTTCACCAGTTCAAACATGGCATCTTGACGCTCTTGAGTGGCATCACAGATGGTATTAAAACTCATGAAATGATCTTTAAAATCGATCGGTCCGTACTTTCTCAACATAGTATGCTCGAAGAGTTTGCCAATTTCCTCCGTTTCACTTTTCAGCATCGTGGTTTGATTGGCAATACCGATATAATCTAGATCGCGATCGGGATCGAAACCCTGGGAATGAGCATTTTTAAACTTCTCTAAAAACTCGTTTTTATCGCCACCGTGGAGAATATAATTAGCGACATAATTAGCTTGAGCCAAATTTAAAACGATTAGATAAGTGCCAGCAAAAGAGCTAGTGGCGATCGTTTCTTCGTGATTATATTTGCCGTGAATAATCGAAGTATGGGCGCTTTTTTTGTGCTTTTCCACGGAATTCCACACCTTAGAAACCCAGGGACAAGTGGTATCCACAATCATGCAACCCTTATCGTTAAGTATTTGCATTTCTGAGACACTGGCCCCAAAAGCGGGTAAAATTACCACATCCCCCGATTCCACCACAGTAAAGTCTTTTTGGCCATTTTCCACCGGAATAAAACCCACGGCCATGGAGCGCAGACGCTGATTAACCGAGGGATTGTGAATAATTTCGTTAGTAATCCAGAGACGTTCCTGGGGAAAATGTTGACGAGTTTCGTAGGCCATAGCGACAGCGCGTTCTACCCCCCAACAAAACCCAAAAGCTTGAGCGAGATAGATCGTCACGTCACCCCGTTCTAAACGATAATTATTTTCACGAATTTTTTGGATCAGGTCGCTTTGATACTCATTGGTCATCGCATCCATTACTTCCTCTTTGTGACCGAATCCCTTGCGGTTATAGTTATCCGATTGCTGTAGGGTGCGTTTAAAGGATTTTGTATCCATGATTCTCTGATAGGGGTATTGGTGGCGCTAAATTGGGCGAGACAGTAGCTTGCCATATATTTAAAATACCTTATCTAGTCAGCCCAGGGAGTCTTTAGAGGCTAGAGAGAAATTCCTCGTCGATATCGTAACCAAACTGTTGAGCAAAAAATTTTAAGCGAGATAAAGCAGGAATTTGCTGACTTTTCAGCCAATCAGACAAAATAAAGAGTTTTTGCATCACAAAAATCTCCAAAGCTTCGGGATTATATTGAATTCCTTCCCCGCGATGGAATTGATGGGGAACCAACATAGCAGCATAACGAGCGATTTCTCCCTGTTTTGGGTCAAGAATAAAGATTAACCAGGGATAAACCGCATCTAAACGCAGAAACCACAGCCTGACTTCCGGTATCTCCGATAATTCTCGCATATCACCCTCCGCGCGAGGATAATCTATCTCTAATTGTAGAGCTTGTTCCAGTTCGGCGATCGCTGATCGTGACTGATAATCTTGAATAATAGTCTCTAAGGATGAGAGATCGAGATTTTCGATTTGATTGGGGTCAAGAGCGATTTTGACAGTCATAGGGGCAAATAAAAGGTTATATCGGGCAAAATTACGGTTTTTTATCCCTAGATCACAATGATCTATCTCAGAAAGTACCCTCGATTGGGACAAAAAAACTAAGTTTGATTATTCTCTCACTCCAGAGCCAGAGAGGGAAACTGGACAAAAATCGCCAATGTTGGATTTCCCCCACAATTTAACCTCCCTTGCAAATCGGGTTTTTTAGATTGATAACTATTAGGGTGATATTGTCCTCGTTTGCTCATCAGTTCCCCATGAATTCCTACTTCGCTAATTTTACCGTTTTCGAGAACAACAATAGACCTCTTGCATAATTTTTTTATGGTATAATATAAGGCTTTGCTTTTTTCTCAATTCTTAGATTGAAGTGGAAAAAAGAATAAAATGTGATCTTAGGTCAGGAAATCATCTATAATTTTGCTATGTTTATTAGCAAAATTATGGATTATCAA
>VYLK01000212.1_pt1 | contig 23933 bp, 16 predicted proteins | sample 5114321 | NCBI WGS metagenome assembly VYLK01 (sample SAMN12291792, study PRJNA351875) | freshwater metagenome | isolation source: freshwater lake | place: USA: Michigan, MSU2 Lake | collected 2011-08-16
TACATGACGCAAGCCTGCAGCCGTCGTCATATGTAGGGCAGTTCCAGCGGGGCCTTGGACGCGTGCGAGAAAGCCGTCAGCTTCGCGGGTTAGTTCAACATGCACATCGCCGACTGGGGTTGGAAAAACGCCCGACGCGTGTTCGAGATTAGCCAAGTTCGGCGCGACACCAATGCTGCGATACCCCGGTGACAAAGGATAAACGCCCAGCACGCGGCGGCTCAATTGCCAAGTAGGGGAGGCCGAGAAAGCGTGGCAAAGACTAGCGGTCGGTTCAAAACTCTCCCATAAAGTGGTTGCGCCGCGTGCGAGCATCGGACCAAAACGCGCGCGCATCAGCTCAATGGCGGCAGCCGACTCGCCGCGCTCGGCCAAAGCCTCATAGACGAAGTGGCTGTAGAAGGTATTGGCAAGGACCACACCACTTTCGGGATCCAATGTTTCACCGCTATTGGCTATTGGCGGGGCGGCGGTGAAGGTCAGGCGCTCCCTATCCGTGATACGCGCGATGGCGGAGGCAGCGCGACTATCGGGCATCTCGCCCCACAACATGAGAGCTGCATTGGCATGTTGGGATACGCGCAATTCCTGTTTTCCAGTTGCAGGGTCAAGCACGTCCACATAGACACCGCGCCTCTCATCCCAATGGAGCTCATGCAATGCTGTTTGTGCCTTGAGCGCGCGGGCTCGATATCTAGCAGCGGCCCGACCCATGTCGCAGGCTTCACACAATGCGGCGGCGGCTTTCCAAGCGCCGACCAATTGGGCATTCAAGGCAGCGGCAAAGCCATGGCGTCCTACACCCGCCCAGTCCATGAAATGCCAGTAGGGCATATTTGGCAAAAGCCCATTGTCAGCCAATAGTCGTTCAAACCACGCCAGAGCCTTTTGGATCGAGGGCATGATGGTCTCGATCGTGGCTAAATCTCCACTGTGCTGATAATGGTCACCCGCATTCAATATCCACTGCAGCGTCCAATCCGGGATCAAAAGTCGATCTGTATGATGGTCGCCGGGGGCAAACATTTGTGTCAGCCCGTCAGGTCGTTGGCTTTCCGCCGCTTGGCAAAGGAACTTCGCGTTTAACGGCACGATGCTTGGCCCAAACGCCGCCCAACCCACGAGATTTTCAACTGTCGCATCTCCAAGCCATTGGCGCTGCTCCCGGCTTGGACAATCCTCCCACGCATCATGCATACACATTTCAAGTGTATAGGCCCCTGTGGCCCAAAGTTCATTGAGAAAGGGATCAGAGCAGGTAAAACTGCCGCGTCTGTCGACTGGATAATTCTCAGTTTTCGCACCAAGGCCAGTCAATGTTACCCCGTCAGGGGCATTGCGAATGACAACTTGCATCCATCGGATCGCGCACCATTCAAACCGCTCGAAGACTTGCTCACCTGGCCGCGCAGTGTAGCGACAAATATGGGCATCGAGCCCCAGAAGCGGTGTCCGCGTAAGTCGCACATCTGCCCTTAGCCCAGCTGGGTCCCATTCACCCGGTAAATGCTCCGAGCAGGCAATCTCGATCATTTCGCCGCCTTTGGCGATCATTGAGATGCGTGGGCGAGCTGTGATGATGCGACCGAAATCCAGCAAGAAGGAGACATCTTGGTCTGACGTCGTCTTGATTGTGACATTGGCATGCTCGGGCTTCAAAAGCTCCATGCGATCAGACACTGCGTCTTCAGCGCCAACCAGCAAATCTTCTTCATAAAGACGACGCTCAATGGGTAGACTGGAATCAGAGCGTTGGCCTTTGATCCAAACCACGCGTTTTGCGCCTACCAAGCCATAGCGCATCGGTGGAATGCCGCGCGGCACAAGGGTCGGAAAAGGTTTGACTTCCAAACCGCCAAAGAAAGCCTCTGGTCCACCCCCGCCCGCCTGCAGGATTTGAGCCTCGTCCCATGCGGCATCATCAAAGTCAGGGTCCAACCAATTGTCCGGCAACAAATTGGCATTAAGGCTTTCGATAAAGCCAAGGCCATGATTGATCCGCGGAGTCGCTTGCTCCCAAGCATGGCTTTCTAGGCAGCGCCACGCGCCATCGCTAATTAGGCGTTGTGTCTGGGATGGTGTCGTAATCTGGCCTTCAACCCAAAGGCCACCCTCGCCAAACACAGGATTCCACATACCTTTGACGCCTTCGTAAAAGGCGGTATCGACGCCGTAGGTATGGATCAAAACACAGATTGCGTTCGCGCCAACACGCAGATGTGCCTCGATCGGCCAAGTATCATAGCGCTGGAACAAGGGGCTGCACCGAACCGGTCCCCGGCCAATTTCTCTTCCATTGACGAATGCCACATAACGTCCGTCAACTGTGATCGAGAGCTCGGCCTGGGTCGGCACATCCGAGACGTTTACCACCCGACGAAACAAGAACCACCGATTGGGCTTTTCTTTGCGTGCGCCGCCCCGCATAGCGGCAATCTGCCCCATTGGATCAATAGGTTGGCGTGGCGTCCATATGAATGGAGCTGGCGGATTGAGGCGCATGGTCAAACTTCCCCGGTTCTTGTCTGGTGTTGAGACATGAAATTGCCTCAAGCGACTATATGAAATTCGACTTGCACCCTAGAACGAAACATCAAGGGTCAAGAAGAACGCGCGGGGTTGGACCGTAATTATGTTGAAGAATTGCCCTGGATCCGCTGCAAGACGTGCTGGAGTAAAGGCCTGCCGATCCAGTGATGCTAAAAGCCCCCCGGCAGGCCCCCAACTCATTACGCCTTCTCTGTTAAAGGCATTATTGATGTTAAAGCCTGCCCGAATTCGGTCATTGATTGTCCACGTACCCCCTAGGTCTACTTGGGTAAAGCCCGGCAACTCAAACGTGTTGAACCGATTGGCGGCGCGGTCGCCTAGGTATCGGACCGTGCCAAATAGTTCGAGCTGTGGTGTAAACTTGGTTATTGCAGTTGCGGCCAAAGTGAGTTTCGGATTGTTATCAGCAACGCCATCGGGTACCCGACTGATGGTATCATCCGCTTCGCCAGGCGCATTGGCTACCCAAATTGCGAAGTCTTTTGATTTGGGATCCTGAATGGTGGCCTGAAACTGCAAGGTCAGAATATCTGATACTTTCGCGCGAGCCTCAATTTCAACTCCCAAGGTTTCCAGCTTCGCGAGAAGGGGCACAGGTGTATAGGTTGTGCCGTCAGGGCGGGTAAACAGTTGCGCTGATCCGACATTGGACAACTTGCTTAGGAACGGGTTTATGACCAGGCTCAGATTTTTCGAATCATAGCGATAACCCAATTCAATTTGGGTGACTTCTTGCGCGATCGACGGGCTGCCAGTGATTTCGGGGATTGTGTCAATGGTCTGGTAAAAGCCTAGATCGGGAGCCTTTTTGCCAGTTGAAGCGCGGATGTATGTGCTTTGGCTATCGGTCCAGCGATAACGGGCAGCGCCTGAATAAGAGACGAAGTCAAGGTCTCTATCAAACTCGACACGTGGTCCAAGGGCCTGGATATTGTTGTCGAACAATGTGTTGACATTGCCATCAAGACCACCAACGGGATTATTTGGATTAGCAGCACTTGCACGGTTGAAACCCTTCACCCCGATCTGCTCAAAACGAATCCCGCCATCAAGGGTCAGCTTGTCGGTCACGTCAAAATCGAGGCCCGCGAAAACGGAGAATTGGGTTTGCGTCATATCATTTTCGCTTGCCCCTAAACGCAAGCCAACGCCAGCAAAGCCTTGTGGGTTGGTGACTTGTTGAACAACACCTTGCGCCGTGGTCACGGTCACGTCGAACAATTGCGGTCGCGACGTCAGCGGCGATACACCAAGGCCTGCGCCTTGATTGAGCGAACGCACGTCAGATCGGCCATAGAAGCTGCCCAAGGTTAAGCTGCCGCGACTAAAGGTGCGCGTCAACGAAAACTGATTGAGAATTTCATCGACTTTCGGCTCATAATAGAGCGCGGCTTGCGATAAGACGCCGAGGGGAAGAATTGATTGGTTTGGCAAATTGTTGACAAGAATTGGGCCACCGGCTGCACTGGCACGAATGAATTGGAAAGCGGTTTGGCCGGTTTTGCGGTCCTTAAATGTATAGGTACCGCCCGGTGCAGAAAATGTGCCTAGGAATGTACTCAGGACCGGGTCGAAAATCGAGACCGGGAAAATTACGCCGCCAGAATTCCAAGTCATTTTGTTGCGCTGAACCCGCAATGAATTGGTCACCTTCCAATCCGCGTTGAAGCGGTGCTCGATTGTGGCACCAAGCGCTGTCGATGTCGCATGCGCTAAATTCTCGCTATCCCAAGTTCGCGCGGCGGCCCCGGAAAAAGGGGTGAAGCTGTGTTGCCCCGACGGGGGGAGGAAGCTTGCGCCATTACCGAGTTCTTGGACCACTTTGGGATTGGAAAAGCCCCGAGCGGGTAAAAACTCGAAGAAGCCATTGTGGTCATTGAGATATTTGGCATAGACGGTCACCTTGCCGCTGCCATAATCGTAGCTTAGATTGGCGCGGATCTGACCGCCGCTGTTGAGGTCATAGCCAGCATCGCGGGCACCGCGGCCCTGCCGATAAAACCCACCGACACTATAGAAGAGACCCGTGTCGCCGATTTCGCCGGAAAAAAAGGCGTCGGTGCGGTAATAGGGATTCTCGCCATCGCCTTCCAGACCCAGTTTAACCCGTACATCGGCAACCCGTTCAGCGGACCCGGTTCTTGAAATATAGTTGAAGATACCGCCCGGTGCGTTTGGACCAGTGATGGTTGCTGATCCTCCCCGCAAAGCTTCAATGCGGCTAAGCGTGATGTCGGGCCGCGAGAAATAATCAGGACCAAAATTGGTGAAGGTCACATTGCTAACGGGCAAGCCATCTTCTTGAAGGGACACATAATAATAACCGCTAGCCGCCTCTACTGAATTGGCAGAGACACCGCGCGAATAAACAATATTTCTGATTTCGCCTAGGGCAGAATTCACAAAGACGCCTGGAACAGATTTGAGCAAATCAGCGGCGCTGCTGGGTGCCAAACGCGCCAAATCAGCTGGTGCAATCACCGAAAGCGCGATCGGGGCATCTTTCAGTGCTGACTGACTCAAAACACCCGTCACGATGACGACTTCTGCCTCGCGCTCAGGGCTAGGCGAAGGAGTGCTGGCCGCATTTGGGTTTGTTTGAGCGAACGCAGTGCTGGTAAGCGACAGCGCAACGGCGAGAGTTATCAAGCTTGGGCCAGTTTTCATCGATGTTTCCCCATTTTTACGTACCATTTCGGTACTTTTCCAGCTTCACGTCACAGCGAAACCGAATTGAAAAGACGGGTATCATCAAACTACGTCATTAGCAATCAAAATAAATCATAAAAGCTCTTAAGTTATCTTTTGTGGCCAGTTCAAATCAGGCAACGAGGCACTCGCGGGATAGGTCGGAAATGCGAACAGCACCTGTGAGTGCCATGGCGACACGCATTTCGGCTTCGATTAACTTGATCATATGTGTCACTCCAGCTTGTCCATTACTGGCAAGAGCATAAGCCCAGGCGCGGCCTAGCAAGACACAATCAGCACCAAGGGCCAGCATCCTGACGACATCAAGGCCCGACCGAACGCCGCCATCGGCGAGCAAAGTCAGTCTACCGTCAAGCGCTTTGGCAATGGCAGGCAGAGCCCTGGCAACAGACGGCACACCATCAAGTTGCCGCCCGCCATGGTTTGAGACCACGATCCCATCGATCCCAGCTTGCGCTGCCTGCAACGCGTCATCAACGTCCAAAATGCCTTTAAGGATGAGAGGGCCAGACCAATTCGCCCGAATAAAATCCAAATCCGCCCACGTAATGCTGGCGTCAAAATTGCCGCGCATCCAGGCGAAGAAATCCTCCATACCACTTTGCGCGCCTAGGACTGGCGCGATGTTGCCAAGCTGATGGGGGCGACCCAACAGACCGACGTCCAGCGCCCAAAACGGCCGCATCATGCCCTGCCACGCCCGCCTCATGTCGCCCTGAAAGCCTGGCGCACCGGCCAGACCCGAGCGGACATCACGATAGCGCGCGCCTGGAACCGGCATATCGACGGTAAGAACTAGAGCCGAGCAATTCGCCGCTTGCGCCAAGGCCAAAAGATCGCGCATGAAGGCGCGGTCCTTGATCATATAGAGCTGGAACCAGAAAGGTTGCGTGCTGGCTTTTGCTACTTCCTGTATTGGGCAGACCGAGACCGTCGACAAGCAAAAGGGTATATGGGCGTCGTTTGCGGCCCGCACGGCTTGCGTTTCGCCCCGTCGCGCGTTCATGCCGGCAAGGCCGATAGGGGCAAGAGCAATTGGCAGACTTTGGGTTTGGCCAAAAAGCGACGTCGACAAATCGAGGCTTGAAACATCCCGCAAAATGCGTTGGCGCAAGGCAATGGCGCTTAGGTCGGATCGATTGCGGGACAAAGTGACTTCGTCATAAGAACCACCATCAAGATATTCAAACAAGAAACGAGGCAGCTTGGCTCGCGCGATATCCCGGTAGTCACTGATACTGGCTGCGATCATGGCTGGGCCTCCAGTGCTTTGGCAGACTGGTGCCATTGGCTGCGGTAGGCAGAAAGGTCAATCTCAAGCGGTGATACCGACAATAATTCTTGAGGCGGCATTAAATCACCCTGCACAAGGCACAAAGCACCAAAAGAAGCATCCATTGCTGTCGGGCTCACATAAATCTGCGCTTGCGGGCGCAGTGAGGCCAAGGCGCGCACATAGACCTCGCAATTGGCAAACCGCCCTTCAATCAAAATGGTGCGCTGGCTATTGATCAACTCGAGCATAACATCGCTGACCAATGCCGCGTAAAGGGCAATGGCGGTTTGTCTTTGTGATAGACAGCTCGGAGCATTGACCCAATGACCCTTGGTATTTGGAAAAGGACCGACATTGGCCGCAAAACTTGGCATAATCATCGTAGCGCTGTTCACCACAAGCGGGACGTTTGAGAGCAGTGCAGCTTGATCCGTCAGGCAATCAAGATTGTTCACTTCTCCATCGAGCAGCTGTTCTATCTCCCGCCCGCCCATAAATCTTGCCGATGGAACCATGCGTCCATTGACGTCCACATTGACGAGGCAGTCCCGCTCGCTTTGCAAGTCCCCAATCTCAAAGGCAGCGTCATCGCCTAATTTTCGCATGGCGACAAACCAGGTGCCCGTCGACAGGATTGTCGCATCGCTGTGTCGAACTGGATCAAATCGGCTGGCAGCGACCAAAGCGGCGTTGGAATCATGAGCACCGCAATACACGTCGATATTAGGTGAAAGCCCGGTCAAGAGTGCCCAATGTTCGGAGAGCTTGCCAATTGACGCGCCTGCAAAGCGCACGGGTGGCAGCTTCTTGTCCCAGCCCCTGATTGTCGCAAGCCCCGACGGGGATCCAGCAATCGGATTCCACAAATCCGTATGACAGCCAAGACTTGAACACTCGCTCGCCATGACTCCCGACAAGACCCAAGCCCAGTATTGAGGCCAAAGCAGTATATGAGCGTTTTCTAGGGCGTCTGGAATCTGGCTTTCGAGCGCAAAGAGTTGTGCCGCGAGATTAAGACCCTGTGGCAATAAGGGGGAACCAGATTGCACAAATGGATCGCGCAACTTCCGATAGCTTGAAGCAAGCTCGTCGGCGATCTCGCCTTCATAATCCATGGGGGGCGACACCAACGCACCGTCGCGCACAATAGCTGCCGCTGCGCCATGTCCGATTGTCATGATCGACTTGATTGGACCAAGCTGGGCCATCTCGGTTAGGCTTTCTTCAAGCCAAGTTCTGATGCCCTTCTCGTCCAAAAAGGGCGTGGATTGATTTGAAAATGCACCATTGGCCCTGGCTCTCTTGGCTATCAATCGGCCGTCCCCGCTCCAGAGGCTTAACTTTGAATGCGTTTTCCCAAGATCCAAAACTACGATTGCTGCCGTCACAAACCCGCTCCGTGATTTATTTTGAGTGAAATATATCGAACTTGATTGAATTATGCTATAGGACTTGTTACAGGTCCGCGTTAATATGTTCCAATTCACACGAGAGTCTCAATGACCATGACTATAGATGCCGACACAGCGGCCGATCTGCACAATAAGGCCATCCCGTTTAGAATTCCCGCAAATCAATGGTCAGAGGCGGATGCAAATGCCAAATCTGCTGAGGAATTACTGCTGTATCGCTCAAATTTGTTGGGCTCGGATTTGACGGTAACCAATTTTGGCGGGGGCAATACGTCTGCAAAGCTAGAGTCAAAAGACCCGATCAGCGGAAAAGCCGTTAAGGTGCTTTGGGTAAAAGGGTCAGGCGGCGATATTGGTTCGATGAGAGTGGACGGCTTTGCAACTCTTTATCACAACAAGTTACTTGAACTGGAACAAATCTACCAGGGCCAAGCCTTTGAAGATTTGATGGTCGGCTATCTGCCGCACTGCACGTTCAACCTCAATACACGTGCGGCTTCAATTGACACGCCGTTGCATGGTTATCTGCCATTTGCCCATGTCGATCATGTCCATCCCGATGCGATCATTGCCCTTGCCGCTGCCAAATCCGGCAAAGCCGCAACACAAGAAATCTGGGGTGGGCGCGTCGGTTGGCTTCATTGGAAGCGACCCGGATTTGAATTGGGCCTTATGTTGCGGGACTATGTCCAATCAAACCAAGGCTTGCGCGGCGTGATGCTCGCAGGACATGGTATCATTTGCTGGGGCGAAGATGCCAAAGCCTGCTATGATAACACCATTGAGCTGATTGGTGATGCGGCGCGCTTTCTTAACCGAAAGCTAGCCAAGCGCGCTGCTTTTGGTGGCAAAGCTGTCACCACGATTAATTATGAAACCAGGCGCAAAATCGCGGCCGACATCATGCCGAAACTGCGCGGCCTTATGACGGGCAAAACAGGAAAAATCTCCCACTTTTGCGCAACGCCGGAAGTCTTGGAGTTTGTAGGGTCTGTCGATTTCCTGCGTCTGGCAGCAATTGGCACATCCTGCCCGGATCATTTCTTGCGCACAAAGATTACGCCAATGACTCTAGATCCCGCAGAATTGGGCAACCCAAATTATCTTGAAGCACAATTATCGGCCTATCGGGACTCTTATCGCGCCTATTACACCCGTTGCGCTGGACCAGAAGATCCGGCCATGCGCGACCCAAACCCGGTTGTTGTTCTTATCCCGGGTGTGGGGCTTTTCACATTTGCCAGCGACAAGACGACCGCAAGGTTGGCATGCGAGTTTTATATCAATGCAATCAATGTGATGCGCGGCGCAGAAGTCGTTGGAGGCTATATTGGTCTAGACGAAAGAGAAGCTTTTGCCATCGAATATTGGGCACTGGAAGAAGCCAAACTACAGCGTATGCCCAAGCCCAAAGCATTGGCAGGCAAGATCGCGTTGATCACAGGCGCAGCGGGAGGGATCGGTGCGGCCATTGCACGCAGATTGTTACACGATGGTGCCTGCGTCTTACTCACTGATCGCGATCAGGCCAATCTGGACGCAGCTTGCTCGGAATTGATAGCCGTTTATGGCGACGATGTTGTTAGATCCTTTATCTGTGACGTGACGCAAGAGGATCAGGTTCTAGCGGCTTTTGAGTCTTGCTCTATTGCGTTTGGCGGTTTGGATATTTTTGTTGCCAATGCCGGTTTAGCGTCATCTGCCTCGATTGAAGACACCAGCCTCGCTTTATGGCGCAAAAACTACAATGTTTTGACGGAGGGATATTTCCTGACGTCTCGCGCCGCCTTTCCCCTCATGCGGGCAGCTGGTGGTGGCTCGATCATCTTTATCGGGTCCAAGAATGCTTTGGCAGCCACACCGAATGCGTCCGCCTATGCGTCAGCAAAAGCCGCAGCGGTTCATTTGGCGCGGTGTTTGGCCTTGGAAGGGGCTGAGCACGGTATTCGGGTCAATGTCGTCAATCCAGATGCAGTTATTAAAGGCTCACGGATTTGGGATGGGGATTGGCGCAAAGAGCGGGCCGGTGCGCATGGCATAGATGCCGGCACCGAATTGGAGGACTTCTACCGCAACCGCTCACTTTTGAAAAAAGATGTCTTGCCCGAAGACATTGCTGAAGCGGTCTATTTTTTTGCGTCAGACGCCTCGTCCAAATCAACTGCCAATATTCTCAATGTTGATGCCGGCAATGCACAGGCATTTACCCGATGAGCAAGGGACCGATTAATCCAGATCAAATCATGGTCGGCAATGATCCAGTATTGGCAGGTCATCGCGATGATTACGATAGCCTTGGCCGCCATTTGTCTCGACGTGGTATCTCCATCGACGACATTACCGCCCAGTTGGCCGCTTTCTCCCTTGCCATTCCGTCATGGGGGCTTGGCCGAGGCGGCACACGTTTTGCCAAGTTCGCCATGCCAGGCGAGCCAACAAATATTCATGAGAAACTTGAAGATGCTGCAATTGTCCAGCAATTGTGCTGCATAACTCCGCGTGTCAGTCCACATTTCCCTTGGGACCGAGTTGACGATTTTGTCGGCTTGCGTGAAGCAGCGACAAGCATGGGTTTGGAATTTGACGCCGTCAATTCCAACACATTTCAAGATCAAAAAGACCAAGCCCATTCTTATCAATATGGCAGCCTTTCGGCACAGGATAAGGGCGTTCGCGATCAGGCCATTGCCCATAATATCGAGTGCATCGCAGCTGGCACGTTACTCGGCAGTCAAGCTCTTACGGTTTGGGTTGCTGACGGCACAAACTTCCCCGGTCAACAAGATTTCAGCCGATCTCTCGACCGCTATATCGATGCAGCGGCCGAAGTTTATGCGGCTCTCCCTACCGATTGGCGCATGCTGTTGGAGCACAAATTATTTGAGCCCGCCTTTTATTCAAGTGTCATTTCGGATTGGGGTAGTTCAGCCTTGGCAGCGCAGGAGTTGGGGCCAAAGGCGCAATGCCTCGTCGATCTTGGCCATCATGCCCCGAACGTCAACATAGAGCAGATTGTCGCGCGCTTACACCGGTTAGGCAAACTTGGCGGCTTTCACTTCAATGATTCCAAATATGGTGATGACGATTTGGATTCCGGCTCCATCAATCCTCACCAGCTCTTTCTAGTGTTTAATGAATTGATCGAGGCCCAGAACAATCCACGTACAGGTTTCAATCCGGCCTATATGATCGACCAGTCACACAATGTCACTGACCCAATCGAAAGCATGTTGTCGTCTGCTGAGGCCATTGCTGCAGCCTGTACAAAGGCCATGCTGGTGGATCGCGCCGCATTGCATGAAGCTCAAGCCTGTAACGATGTGATGGCGGCTTTCCAATCCCTAAGGCTCGCCTATCGTACCGATGTTACGCCCATTCTGGCGGAAGCGCGCTACAAAGCTGGAGGTGCTTTGATGCCTTTGAACGCTTATCGAAGCATTGAATGGCGCTTACTCAAAGCGCGGCACCGCAAATCAGTTGGTTTAGGCGCTGGCATCGTTTGAGTGAAAATGCTTAGATCAGGAAAAGTCTGATAGCTTCAACCATTAAGGTCGGGGCGTGTTAAAGGCTCATAGGACATAGATCTATGCATGCAAGCCAACGCGAAGCCGCTATTTTGAAGTTTATGGCCAACAGCGGATTTGTGACATTTCGCGATTTAGAGAGTCAATTTGGAGCCTCGCCCGCAACCCTTCGTCGCGACTTAGAACGACTTTCCAAAGAAGGCCGGATTGAGCGAATTCATGGTGGCGCGCGCCTGATTGATGTAGGGCCAAGCCCAAAAATCGGGCTAACCGGTGTTCCGTTTCACGAGAACATCGCGCGCAACCAAGCTCAAAAGTCCGCTATTGGCCGCGCAGCTGCCGCTTTATGTCAAATTGGGGAAGCTATCATGATTGATGGTGGCTCAACCACTTTGCAAATGTGTCCCCATCTAGATGGTTTGAACCTTCAAGTTTTGACCAATTCCTTGCATATTGTCAGCGCACTTTTGGCCCAGCCCACGACGAGGGTACAAGTGCCTGGCGGAACCGTGTTTCGTGAACAGAACATCATATTGTCGGCCGTTGGAGATGATCTGATGCCACGTTTTGTTGCGCCTAAACTTTTTATGGGCGCAGCTGCTGTTGGTGAAATGGGTGTTATGCAGGCCGACGTGGTTTTGGTTGCTGCCGAGCGACGATTCATTGAGCGCGCAGAACAAGTTATTGTTCTTGTAGATAGCTCTAAATTCGAAGGCCCGTCTGGCAATGTTGTTTGCGGGCTTCAGGACATAGATATCATCGTAACAGATGCCGGCATAACGCCCGCGCAGCGCGCTATGCTTGAAGCGGCTGATGTGAAAGTTGTTATCGGGACTTGATAGGGGCAGGCTTTGCCCTTTTTCAACGAAGGGTTTTGAGTAATCCAAACATCAAGGCACTGGTCCAGAAAAGAACGGTACGTCGCCAAAAAATTCACTGGACGTATATGGTCAAAGTATGCCCGCTTTCGCTTCGATGCCCCTCAAAGCAGACCAGCCGCAATCGGCCAAACCCCGCCGAAATTCAGACAAACTCAAATGCGCCAACGGCGGCCGTAAATGCCCCTCTGCCGACTTCTCTTGAGCGGACATGCCGATGTGCTTTTGGGCAAAAGCAGAAGTCAGACAAAACCCCAAAATCAGCTGTCTGGGTCGTGACTATAGTGATTTAGTTTCAGATTCGGGCTTCTGTTATCAAACCTTAAGTCGTGTGGCGAAGTGGTGGATGGAACAAGGGCTCGGCTTGTGCAGGTGGAAGACGTGCAAGCTGGTTTATCAAGCCTCAGTCTAAGTCGGCCCGATGATTGGCTGGGTGACTGACATGTGAACCTGCGCGACGGCGCGATGCTGGCCTTTGTTGTCAATTCCACAGCGCGGCAGTTTGCTCGCGCGATCTGCATGTCAAATCTGGCCCCACCCGTCACCACAACAGCCTTGGACGCATCCCATGGCGTTTCAGCTTGCTACGAATTGAGCTTGGCTCTAAGAATTTCTCTAAAAGATTGAAAATTCCAGAGATTAGGAGCGCGATGATGGATCTGCAGCTGAAAGGCCGCAATGCGGTCATTTTGGGAGGTACACGCGGGATCGGCCGCGCCATTGCTGATACTTTGGCGGCTGAAGGTTGTGCAGTAGCATTATGTGCCCGCGACCCGGCTGCTGTATCCGCCTGTGTTACAGAACTGCAAGCTGCAGGGGGAACCGCAACGGGTGCATCGGTAGATGTTTGCGATCGTGCAGCGTTGACTGCTTGGCTGGAAGCCGTTGCGGCAGAATTGGGCGGGATCGACATTCTGATTTCGAACGCGGGAGCCATGGCGCAGGGCTTTGATGAAGCTGCATGGCGCGCAAATTTTGACCTCGATCTGATTGGTGCGGTCAATGCTGTCACTGTGGCAATGCCACATCTCCAAATGGCAGCTAGCCGCACAGGCGACGCGGCCGTGGTCATCATTTCTTCGGTTAGCGCCACCAGCGCCAATACCGCGGACTCCTACGGTGCAATCAAGGCGGCGCTGATCCATATGGCCAAAGGTCTTGCGCGTCAGCACGCTAAAGACAAAGTAAGGGTGAACGTGGTGTCACCTGGAATGGTATATTTTGAAGGTGGCGTTTGGCACAAGATTGAGCAAAACGCGCCAGAGTTTTTCCGCAAAGCAGTTGCACGCAATCCAACCGGTCGCTGCGCCACTCCACAAGAAATCGCCAACGCAGCTGTCTTTTTGGCAAGCCCAGTTTCAAGCTACACGACCGGCATCAGCATGTTGGTCGATGGCGCAGTGACGGACCGGGTGAATTTTTAGGGAGGTTGTCGCTCGTTGAAGGCGCTGACCTGCAGCCTTATGATCTTGATGCCGGTTCCACGCCAAGGGTTGCTTTCTGGGCAGCCATTTCTATTTTTCCAAAGCAGATATTGTGATGGCTGTTCGGCCTATGGATGTGGCGCTGGAATGTTGTGACGAGAAGAGAGTGCTTGAAGGATATCATCCTTATCCGCAACAAATTGTCGCCCATTAAAATGTCGAGCCCCGCACTGTTCTGGGACATTATCTGCAAAGATGAGAACTGGGAGCGATTGGTTTTCTTCGCCAATCAATTGGATTACTTCTTGCCTTGGCTTAGACCACGCTATCCGAACAATTTTGAGCCGAGTTTGAAGAGCGGGGAAGCTAACCAATACGCCCTCTATCAATGCACAGTGCCAGCAATAAAAGCGCTTATCGGGAAAGGCGGGATCGAGAAAGTCTGGCTTAATCAAAATAAGTGTGTCGCGATCCACCATAATATCTCTTCCTTCGCCTTAATTGCTCTGCCGACTAGATTGTTTGTGGCTGCCTTTCAAATTTGACGAGACTAAAGCCTAATCAATCGTTGAACGTCCGCTTTCGCCGCCGACGCCCCCAAATCAGACCATTCGCTATTTGGGCGAAAAGCGCTTGTCTTAAGCGAGGATCTGCTTGGCTAATGCGGTTCCTTTGTTTTTGCCTTTTAGTGAAGTCAAAACTTTGCGAGTTGCGGCAGAGATTGGCGCGCCAGAAATCGCTTGGGTTTCGACCAGAACTTGTAAAACATAGTGAGCATTCCGCTGTGCGAAATCAAAATGCGGCAGCCAATCCTGCAGAGCTGCATCAATGGCGCTCGCATGCAATTCCGACACACTCGCTACTTTCAATAAGCTCTCAGCCAGTCGATTATACTTCACCCACTCGCCTCCGCACAAACGAACCAAGACGTTGGCGAATGTGTCTGGAGCGAATAGTCGGGCCTCAACACCCTCAACCAATGCGTCAATCGCCAAGCTCCGCACATCCGAATCTTTACCGACGATGCTGAGGGCTAAGACCAAGTGGCCGGCCTCACCCCATGACCTTCCCTTCTGGAAAAGACAAGTTAGAAGGCCGTGGTTCGGAGTTGAGTTGCTGCTGTCCTCTTCAATGCGCAGGACGAGTTTCCTAACTGCTTTCATTTGGACGCTATCGAGCTTTAGCGGCCAGATATAAGCAAGCCATTGGGCATGCCAAGTTGCATTGATATCTGTGGACCAGTTGAACTTGGTCTCCGGCCAGCGAGATAAGGCTGCGGTTGGCAATTCTTCCCAATGGGTGGTTGTTCTTCCAACGAATTCACCCAGCGCCGGAGCTACCAGTCCCCGCTTTTCGGGTTCATCGATCCGATCAGCCGTTCGAGCATGGACTTTCAGTTCTGCGTGCTTCCAAGTCATTTGTTCATAGTGAACCGCCCTATGTGAGGAGGTCCATTCGTGGATCGCGGGGGAAAGACTGTCTGGCCAAGCATCGTCGAGGGTAAGACTGGCAAATACGCCGTTCCAATCCGTATCAGGCTCCCTGCAACGCGCTGCTGTGATCCAAGGCGCGTAATTGGTTTCATCGGACTTGACGGGTGCCTCAAGGCCACCAAGCGCAAAGCGCGTCAATCTTCCAATGTTGCCGCCTAATCTTTCTGCAAGCCTTAGCGCTTCCGGGCGATTATCCGGTGCCAATCTCAACATGGAAAGGCGAAGGTCCATGGACCTTTCCAATGACGGGTTTTGCTCCATCTCAACCAGTCGCTCAACCCAAATGATGGGATCGATCCAGCCGCCTTTATGGGTGGGTGCTGCGAGCAAAGGCTGAGCCTTTTGTGCTGCCACGCGCGTTGAGATTTCACGCAGATGCGTGATCATCGGGACAAATACGTCCTCTGGGATCGAATACTCCAACGACTGGATCTGAGTTTGGTGAAGTTTGCCGCCAGCCCACGTGGCGATTAGATCTAGGACTGCTCCGGCGATCGTGTTGTGCACAGCTCGAAGCCCGTTGGAGCCGACTTGACCCTTGTTCAGGCGGTGTAGCAGTGGCGCAACGCGCTTTTCGAAATCCTCCGGACGTTGGTCAGCTAATCGACTTAGCGCATCGAGAATGCGTTCAAGCTCGTCAGGAGAGTCGACCACCTCAATCGCATGAAAAATAGAGTCGATGAGCTTATCGACCGTCATAATAGGTTCGATTGCCGAGGACGCAGATAACACGTCGTGGCAGGTGCTGGTGAAAGTTATCGGCAGATAGCCCACACTTTGACTTGGAAGCACCGGCTCCACTTGGCTGGGACGCAGGTTAGCATCATTACTGGCAGCCATCAGCAGCTTCTCGAGCGCTGGGCGATTACTGGCAGACACGAGCACCATCATATCGGCGATCGCGGCGCGATGCGCTGAAGACAATTGTTGCGCATAGGGTTGCAAAATCTCGATTCCCGTTGCCTGCACCTCTGGATCTGTGTGCCGCATAGCATCGACAACCGCGGCCAAAGCCACAGGGTCAGCCGACTGCTTGGTTTCTCCAACAATCCGCTGGAGGAGCTTCAATGCCGCAACCCCATTGCCCTTACTGTCGTTGGCAAAGATAGATCCGATCTCGCGAAGAAACGGGTCGCGCTGGAGAGCCTTGGCCTTCTCGATCTTTGTAAGCATATCGATCGCGAACTTCGCGACATGGCTAACAGGGTGACACAGTAACGCGATGTAGTCTGGCTGGTGGTCGATCAACTCAGTCGTTGTTGGCTCCATGGCTCGGTAAAGTTTGTGGAAACCCGACAATTGGTTCTGTTTGATATCCCGCCGAAGACCATCAAGCGCTAGGCGCAATAGATGGGAGCGGTCTAAATGTTTTGCACGCGACAGTTTGATCATGGCCTCTGGCCAAGTCTCATAGTGGGCAGCTGCGCCCTTGGTCAGCCAAGGATTGGTGTTGAAGGCTTCAGTCTCAACTCTAAACAAACCATCTATGTCTGAAAGCAGTTCGGGTGCCCGAAGCAATTGCTCACTTAATGGGGGGACATAGTCCTCATCGACGCCGTGAGATCTGGTTCGCATGTAGTAGCTAGCAAACAATCGGTAGTAACCATCCGACTCTGGCTTACGACAAATGCCATCTTGGACCCAGCCGTGCAGTGTTGGAAAAGCGATAGAGGCACCTTGCTGGTCCAATTCGTGCGCTACATAAGCATCGATCCAGTCCGGCATTCGATCACGTATGATTTTTTCAAACGCCGGCAAGTCATCGTGCCTGTGGCGAACCTGCCATTTCTTAACCGCCGACAGCGGCCCAACCGCAAAGACTGCAAGGGAGGCTTTGCGGTTTTCGGGACTGTTCCAACTAGACCAAACTTCGCCTCCTGGCTTAGAGAGAAACGACTTCAATTGCTCTGAGGCGGTCGCGGGTGCTTTCCCTTCGTCTAGATAGCGGTGCAAGCTTTGCGCACCTGCAGATAGCTTGACGCGTTCCTTCTCATCCATGCCCTCGAAAGCCCTTGCGAGCTCGAGACCGTCAGCAGTCGAAAGTACGAGCTTCTCAAGATCGTCTGCATTCATGGATTGGAGCTCCCGACCTCTTGGTCCTGCATGAGTAGTGAAGCCGCTAAGACGTGTTTGCACGCTCCGCGTTGCCCCTGATACTTGCTGAACCACGGGCAAGTGCAAGAATCGCCACTTTCCGATAGGCTGACGAGATGGACTGTGCCGGTGCCATCAACTTCGAACTTTGTTGGCTCGGTCGCGTGCCCAACACGCCGCACCTTTCCCGTCTCGACAATTTTTCGGGCGTTGCTCAATCGCGGCTGCATCTCTTCGACTTTAGCTAGATCGAAGGGGAGTTCCCGATGGAAGTAGTTTCTGTTGGCCGCGTCGTACCCGGCTAGCCCCCGTGTACCAAGAATCCCTAACGCTGCTTCGACGTCTTTCTCAGCCAAGTGCAAGGTCTCTGCGAGCTTTGCCGAATCCACTCTCGATTGCCATTTAAGTGCTGCTCTGACCTTGGCAATTGCCGCGTCTGGTGGCGGGACGGCGAGCGTACCTAAAAGTTGGCCCTCGCCAGAAAAGCCCCGATACACTTCTGGACTAATCATGAGAAAGAAAGTGCCTTCCGGGTAGATCACCTCCCACCCGCTTGCGCCACTGACTTCATCGTACCAGACGCGGAGCCCTTTTGCCCGCATCAGCAGTGGCTCAATAATTTTTACCCTGTGCGTACCGAGCAATTGTACCGCACCACTCTGATAGCGCTGGGTTAGTCGTATCGAACGACCAGAAGGGATCGCGTAGCTCGGCATTTTTGGGCGTGAGCTCTTCGGCAAATCTCGGATAAAGCGCAGCCCCTCTGCCGCAGACACTTCTATTCTAGGCTCAAGACGCGGCTGGTAAGCTTGGACTTCACTGAACCCTTTGATCCATCGAAGAGGCAGCTTGACCTTTTTCTCAACTGTCTTTGCCCCGTCTCGCGATAACACGACCTCGTCGGCACCGACGGCAAATTCGACCTCTTCCTCATCGCGCAAACGCAATAGAGCTGCCCGCATGTCGGTATTAAAATCGACGTTCGTTGTGCCGCGTCCTTTGCATTCGCCATCAAAGCCCGATGCTGGCAGGTCAACGCGGGCATACACCCCACAACAGCCGCTGAAACCTTCAAAGCGCAACATCTCTTCGTTGCTTGTCACAACCGGATCTAGAATAACTGTAGGCCTTGGCAGGAAAAAATGCGTGCGAACAACGTCACTCAACACATAGAGCATCTGGCCGAGCATTCTGGGTTGTCGAACGCGCCCATCAAAAAAATAAGGTTGAGCTAAACTGGCGTCACACGTCGCAAGCGAGAGCTGCGGTTTGCCTTGGGCCGATTGTTCAACGTTCGACTCGAAAGCGTATCTGTAAGTAAAATCGATCCCTGCAGACATTGATCCTCCCCAACTCACAGATGGAACGTGCAACTTCGCACTAACTCTAGAAAGGCCGGCTTGCTTCTTATGGTCGAGGGTAATGAGTAGCCCGCTAAAAGTTGGTCCGCAAGCGCCGTGTTTCGACGAGTTCGGCTTAGGTGAACGTATGTTGTATTTCGTTGCCAAGCCCAAACCAGCAGGAATTCTCTCTCCAGCGCACTCTTTCGGGTGGCAGGGCGGCGAGGATGTCAAAGCTAACTATCCGTGATTCCACCGGGTCCGGGCTCAATAAGGATCAACGCCGATACGCTGATCAACCACAGAACCCCCGTCCTTTGGCATTTTCCAAAACTCGAGCAGAAAAATCGGCCTTGACGCGCTTGCCATCTATATACCTCACATCCAGATGGCCGGCCATTGCAGAACCATTGACGGCACCAATGTCGACAGAACCCGAGGATGCTTCCATGCAACTAGTGTATGAGATCAGCGGCACGCCCGGGTATCTCGGATCTTCGCCTTCCCTCTGGCACAGGCTAACAGCAGCGCCACCCGGGTGGCCGATTCCTGTGATTGGCCTGCTGAACGATTTCGTGCCCAAAGATTCGTTGACGAGAATCACAACCACTTGATTGCCCGACACCGTTGGAATGCGAGCCTCCAAAGCAGGCCCATCGTAGGGCGCACACGTGCGAAAGACGATACCTTGAGCGAACACGGCGTCTTTGCAGTGTGCTGAGCTTGCGGCGACACACAAAAGCGCCATGGTGCCCACAATCCGAACAGTTTTTTGCTTGGTTGGCATGTCCGAACTCACGCGGCCACGGCCGCGTGTTTCACCGTGTCATCGCGGTGCACTTTGGACTTGCCCTTATGCTTGCGCACCCGATCGTCCATCTTCTCCATCAACTCATCGATCATCGCGTAAGGATCCTGACTGCTGGTCTTGGCGAACAATTTGGCCACTGTACGGGGCGTGCGTAGTATCGCTACCTAGGTCCAACGTGCTCTGCATTTCAAAGATTGTAAAGGAAGCTTGCAACGGTATCATTTTTTGCAACAAATCTTAGAAGAGGAGACCCTTTTGATCTTCAATTCACCCAATTTTTTGTATGTGTTGCCGCACATCCAGCAACTGCAGGGTGACGGCGTGGCCACCCGCATGCTCTTCAATCTTGGCAAGGACTTGCTCGAAGGCACCTTGAATGCGATTTACTTCGGCCTCCAGCGCGCCCAAGATTTGCGTCAATGTTTCGAGATGAGCGCTCATCACCACGCTGGATTGCCCGATTTCAACAGACGGCAAAGCCCGACGATCGATTGTACCTGGCGACCCCGTCCCTTGATTAGGGTCATTCATTCGGAAAATCTATTTGCAGTTAATCATCCGCTTTTGCCGGCCGAACTCTCCAAACCAGACCTTCTCCTTTCGGCCACTTGTCGTCAATGCGTGACGGCCGCGCATTGAACCCGACCTATCGCCATTGGCATAGCCCGCTCTCACTTGGACTGCCTTTGCCGCAAGCTCTGCCTAGGCAAAGGCCGTGCTTAAGTTTGTACTGCGCAATAAGAATTGTCGGGCGGCTTCAAGGGGAGCATAGCGAGGCTTGAAGGCGTTCCAAGTCAAAAAACCTTCAAGTTTGGCTTGACCATGGTGCATTCCTGTCGGAACGCACCCTAAGGCGCGAAGCGCATTGAGCCCTAAGCCGCCGCACTTGGCCGCGCACTTACCCGTTCGTGCCAGGCTTTCAGATGGCTGCAATCATCCGGAATGGGCGTGCCGATAAAGGTGCCGAAGTCGACGATGGATAGGGCCATGATGTCGGCCGCAGAGAAAGCATCGCCTGCGATATAGGCTTTGTCGGCCATTTCACGATCGAGCCAGTGATAGGCGCGGTCGGCATGGGCGCGATTGCTTTCGCCAAAGTCCTTATATTGGGTCAAAAGTGCTGCCGTATAGGGATGGGCGTGGCGCCAGATTTGGCCAATCGGGCTCATCAATTGCCACTCCACCCGCCGGATCCACATGTCGATAGTGGCAATCTCAAGCGGCGTGGTGCCAAACAAGGGCGGATCGGGTTGCAGAGCTTCCAGATAGCGGCAGATGCTGACGCTCTCGCTGATGCAGGTGCCGTCATCGAGCTCTAAGACGGGCACTTGGCCAAGGCTGTTCTTGGTCAAAAATTCCGGCACCTTATGCGCGCCTTGCCGCATGGGGACATGCACATGTTCGACCTCTATGCCCTTTTCAGCCAAGAAAATCCGAACGCGACGGGGGTTCGGGGCTGGATTGTGTTCGCCATAGAGTTTCATGTGAGAGGCCTTTCCATGCCGTACCAAGAAAAAGGGCCCAAAGCTGTGCTTTGAGCCCTTGGTTCCATTAATCCCGCTTCGGCAGGGTTTTGCGACCCTCTTTTACATCGAGGAAATAGGTCCAAGAGGTTTCGTTTGGACGGGCGTCGTCCAGCGGAGGGGCCGATGTCCAAGCGGGGTAATTCTTGGCGATTTCATCCTTCATAACAGCGGGCATCTGGTCCCAATTGTCCAGCTTGCGGCCATTGGTGTTGAAGTAAATCTCGCCCTCACGACCGCTCATCCGCATCCACGGCAGCCAGTCTGAAATCCGCACCCAAGCGACACTGGCCTCTGCAGTCGTTTTTGTCGGATCGACAATATTCGAGAGCCTACCCGCGAAATTGAACATTTCAGTCGCATGATAAATGCTACCAACTTCGGCCTGATACTTACCACCCAATGGGTTGGTATAGAACAAAGGCACGGTCACATTGGTCCACCAATGGTCGCCACTGATGGTGCCGGTCCAGCGCAGTGGCTGGCCATCACGGCCTATCACATAGGAGGCAGAGTTTACGGGGTCATTGGCGACATGCATCACGTCGAGCACTTCACCGGTCCAGGGATTGGTCCATTTGCTTAATACTTTGCCGGTTTTAGGGTCGGTATAGATCAAGAGTTCTCGCGAAATCAGGCGATAGCCCACGCCGCGAACGGGGTCCTTCACCGTCACGCAATGGCGGATGTTCATGCCTTCGGCGCGGAACAATAGCTTGTCGGCTTCGCCTTGGCGACGCGAATAGGCATCCCCTGCCCAATAATAGGTCACGGCCACGCCGTCGCGCATGTCGCATTGAATCTTTCGATTCGCCGCCAACACACCTTCAGGGGTGGTTAGGTCCAATGGCGCGGCAACCGGGGCAGGTGCCGCTGCTGGGGCCTTCTTCTTAGGCGCCGCATCAGCGGTCGTGGCGACCGCGGCAAGGCAAGCAGTGAATCCGATAAATAGGTGGCGGGCAGATAGGTGGGTCATGACAGCTCCTCTTCTACGTCTTTCTTAAGTGGCCATTTGCGACTTGTCATCAAAAATTTGTCCGGACAATTGAGGGCGTGCAGTGGTTCGTGAGGCGGAGCCGGAGCAACCCCTTTAGTCTAAAAGGAACCCTTCAAGCTCACCCGTATCGAACGTCCCGGCTTGGGCAGATAATCCTTCAAGAATGAGGTGTGTTCGCGGATGTCCTCATTGGTCAGGTTCCGGCCTTCAAAGGTCAGCTCGATGCGGTCATTGCTTTGAACGGGCCGCCAGGACCAGAGGGCGTTGAGGGCGGTTGAGCCTGCGGTTTTGGTCTCAAAAGCGGCACTACGGGTCTGCTCGGCGATGGATTGCACTTCGGCACGCACCCGCATTTGAGGGCTTTTTGCTTCAAGACCAAGGGTTACCATCGCGGGCGGCATACGGGCAATCGCACCGCCGCCATCATAACTGCCGCGCACGGTATCCATCCCGCCGTCGCCAACCACTGACCAGCCAGCAACTTGTCCAAGAGGCCAAGTTACATGGAGTTCAGCCCCACTGAGGGTGGCGTCTTTTTGGCTGACCAGAAAGACCGGCAAATCATCCTCGATCTGATTTGTTGGATTGAACGCGATAAAGCCATCAAAGCTAGAGCGCCAAACATTGAGATCGACCGTCGCGCCACCGATTTGCCAGCGCGCAACGCCTTCAAGGCTGATTGCCGTTTCAGTCTTAAGATCTGCATCGCCGATTTCAAAAGCTTGGGTGGCCGCGTGGGGGCCATCGGCAAATAATTCGACTTCTGTCGGCGCGCGTTCTGTGTAGCCGGCATTTAGAGACAGGCGTAAGCCGTCAATAGGCTTCACGAATGCGCTGGCAGAGAAGCTACCCAGATCGAAAGTACGCGCTCCTGCGAGGCCAGAATAGTCGCGTTGTTCATAGCGCGCACCGACTTCAGCGCCCCAATTTTCTTGATTAAAGCGTTCAACCCAGAACGCGCCCACTGTTTCGATCGTGACCGGCAGGATGAAGGCCTCATCGCCCTCAGCCGCAAAGTCATTGGCGGCAAATTGTAGGCCGAAGACGCCGTCCAAGTCCCCGATGGAGCGGTGGCGGGCCTCAAGGCGGCCTTCATAGCCTTCATTGGTGAAGACCGTGCCAATTGCGCCGTCAAACTCAATCTCACTATGGCTATAATCGCCTGTCGTGATGGAGAATGTCAGCGTATCGAGGAAGCCCAAATCCTTGATAGAGGCCTGGAAATCATAGCGGGTTTGGCTGAGTTCAATGAAGGCTTCTTCGCCGGGAATGCCATAATTGGACTTGGTTTGCCGGGTGGCTAGCGCAAGGCTGGTCCGATCTGTGATGCGCGCGACGCTGCCACCTAAGGCCCAAATCTCGCCGCGCGTATTGAAGGCAGTCCCTTCGGTATCATCCCCCGTCACGGCGCGCAGGGCAGCAGTTTGGGAGAAGCCTGGAATCTTGTAATCTTGGCCATCACGGCGGAAACCATCAACCCGTAGGACACCATTTCCGCGCGTCCCAACCAGCTTAAAGGCGGCTGTTCCGGCATCTTCAGCGGTTGAGCCTGCTAGGAAGATTTCGCCGGCAAACGGCTTTTCAGGCAGCTTGGTTGGCAAGCGGCCATCGACAACATTGACCACTCCACCAACCGCATTACCGCCGTAGCGCAAGGCGGCGGGACCCTTCAGGACCTCGATACCTTCCGCATCTAAACCATCAATGGCAGGGGCGTGGTCTGGCGAGATGGTGGAGGCATCAATGCCCTGTAAGCCGTTCAGCACCAACCTTATCCGATCTTCCCCCAAACCGCGTACAATGGGGCGAGAGGCATTGACGCCATAGAAAGTGGAACGAACGCCAGGGATGCCCGCCAAGGTTTCCCCAATCCCGCCGCTGATGGAGGCTTGTAAGGCT
>VYLK01000213.1_pt1 | contig 23865 bp, 15 predicted proteins | sample 5114321 | NCBI WGS metagenome assembly VYLK01 (sample SAMN12291792, study PRJNA351875) | freshwater metagenome | isolation source: freshwater lake | place: USA: Michigan, MSU2 Lake | collected 2011-08-16
GCGGCAGCCGCCGCGGGCACGGCGGCCGCGGCGGCGCAACCGGCGCGGGCTTCCATCCTCGTCACCTTCGTCACCAACTCGGCCGATCTCACCGCGGGTGCGAAGAGCGCGCTGGACGTGCTGGCCGCCGCAATGAAAAGCGACAAGCTCGCGGCCGTGAAGTTCACCATCGAAGGCCATGCCGACCCGCGCGGCAGCGAAGAGCTCAACCTCAGGCTCAGCCAGGCGCGCGCCGAGAGCGTGCGCACCTACCTCACCACCGCCCACGGCCTGGCCGCCGAGCGCGTGAACGCGGTGGGCAAGGGCAGCAGCGCGCTGATGAAGCCCAGCGACCCGGCGGCCCCCGAGAACCGCCGCGTGACCATCGTCGCTCAACCCAGCTGAGCCCCGCCTGCGCGGAGGGCGGGCTCAGCCCGCGCGTGCCAACGCAAAGGCCACGAACCAGTCGATGCTCTCGGCGTTGGCCATCGCATCCCGCTTGAGCACCTGCTCGGGCGCGGCGCCGAGCAGCAGCTTCTTCACCGGCAGTTCCATCTTCTTGCCCGAGAGCGTGCGCGGCACGGCCACCACCTGGAACACCTCGTTGGGCACGTGGCGCGCTGAGAGCGCCTCGCGGATGGCCTGCTTCAAGCGTTGCGTGAGTGTGTCGTCCAGCACCAGGCCTTCGCGCAGCACCACGAACAGCGGCATCCAGCTCTCGCGGCCGAGGTACTCCAGGTCCACCACGAGGCTGTCCAACACCTCGGGCAGGGCCTCCACCGCGCGGTAGAGCTCGGCCGTGCCCATGCGCACGCCGTGGCGGTTGATGGTGGCGTCGCTGCGGCCGTAGATCACGGCGCCCACCGAGCCGCTTTCCGGGTGCGGCACGAGGCGGATCCAGTCGCCGTGGCGCCAGACGCCCTCGAACATGTCGAAGTAGCTGTCGCGGTAGCGCCGGCCGCCTTCGTCCTTCCAGAAAAACAGCGGCATCGAGGGCATGGGCTGCGTGCACACCAGCTCGCCCACCTCGCCCATCAGCGGCCGGCCGTCTTCGCTGTAGGCCTGCACCGCGGCGCCCAGGCAGCGCACCTGCATCTCGCCCACCGTCACCGGCAGGCCGCGGTGGCCGGCAACGAAGGCGCCCGCGAAATCGGTGCCGCCGCTGATGGGGTTGAGCCAGATCGGCTGACCGTCCACACACGGCATCTGGTCCCAGATCCAGCGGTAGCCGTCTTCCGACAGCGGGCTGCCGGTGCTGCCCACCGCGCGCAGGCGCGTCAGGTCGGCCTGCTGCTGCGGCACCACGCCGGCCTTCAGGCAGCTGGCGTAGAAAGCCGCGCCGCTGCCAAACCAGGTGACACCGGACGCGCCGGCAAAGCGCCACAAGGTGCCCCAGTCGGGTGATTTCGACGGGCCGCCGGGGTTGCCGTCGAAGAGGCAGATGGTGGTGCCGCCCAGCAGCGCGCCGAGCTGCGCGTTCCACATGATCCAGCCGGTGCTGCTGAACCAGAAAAAACGCTCGCCGGTCTGCACGCTGGGGAACACATCGTTGTGCAGGCCGCCCTTCAGCGCTTCCAGCACGATGCCGCCGTGGCCGTGCACGATGGGCTTCGGCAGGCCGGTGGTGCCGCTGGAGTACACGATCCAGAGCGGGTGATCGAAGGGCAGCCAGGCCGGCGCCCAGCCGGCCGGTGCTTCGCCCTGCAGCAGCGCGGGCCAGTCGTGCGCTTGTGCCCCGGGGGCCTGCAGCTCGGCCTGGAAATCAGCCGCGCGGGCGCTGGTGTCGACATCGGCCACCAGCACCAGCTGCTGCAAGGTGGGCAGCCCGGCCAGGATCTCGCGCAGCACGGCGCGGCGGTCGTGCGTGACGCCGCCCCAGACCTGGCCATCCACCGCGAAGAGCAGCTTCGGCTCGATCTGGCGGAAGCGGTCGAGCACGGCCACCGGCCCCATGTCGGGGCTGCACACGCTCCAGACCGCGCCGAGGCTGGCGCAGGCGAGAAAGGCCACGATGGTGTGCGGCGTGTTGGGCAGCCAGGCGACGACACGGTCACCGCGCTGCACGCCCAGGCGCTGCATCTGCGTGGCCAGCACGGCCACCTGGCGCTGCAGCTCGGGCCACGAGGTTTCCACCGGCGCGGCCAGGCGCTCGTTCTGGAACACCAGCGCCGGGTGGCCGGCCGCGTGCGCCGCATCGGCATGGCGCAGCACCTGCTGCGCGTAGTTCACCTGCGCGCCCGGGAACCACACCGCGCCCGGCATCACCGGCGCTTCCAGCACGCAGCGGTGGGGCGTGGGCGACTGCAGATCGAAGTAATCCCACAGCGATTGCCAGAAGGCCGACAGGTCGCTCACCGACCACTGCCACAGCGCCTCATAGCTGTCGAAGCGAAGCCCGCGCGTGGCCTGCAGCCACTGCTGGTAGTCATGCAGGCGCGGTGGGGGCAGTGCTCGCATGGCGGTGGCTCAGGTCAGGCGGCCGGCGCCACATCCACCCAGCGGTACCAGTCGCCGTTGTAAGGGTGGCGGAAAGGGCCGGTGACGTTCGGCCGGCGCAGCTCCGTCATCAGCGGGTGGTAGTGCGCGATGTAGGGCACATAAGCCAGCATCAGCCGGTTGGCCGCGCGCATCAGCGCCAGGCGCTCGGGCCCGTCGGGCAGCACACGCTGGCGTTCGTAGAGGCGGTCGAAGGCGGGCAGCTTGAAGCGCGCGTCGTTGCTCTGGCCGCTGTTGGGGCCGTAGGCCAGGCCGAGGAAGAAGTCGCCGTCGACCTGCCCGCTCCAGATGAAGCCCCACATCATCACCTGCCCGGCCAGCGAGCGGCGGATGAGCTCACCGAAGGGCGCGATCTCGATCTGCACGCGCAGGCCCACGGCCTTCAGGCGCTTGAACCACAGCTCGCTGCTGGCGCGCGCGCGGCGGTCGGGCGTGAAGGCGATGCGCAGCACCAGCGGGCTGCCGTCGGGCTGCTCGCGCCAGCCGTCGCCGTTCTTGTCGGTGTAGCCGTACAGGTCGAGCAGCGCGCGGGCCCGCGCGGCGCTGGACTGCGTGAACTCGGTGCGCAGGTCGGGCTCGTAGCCGTAGGTGCCTGGCGGCAACATGCTCTGCGCGGGCAGGCCCAGGCCGTTGAGCACCACGCGCAGCTCTTCGGCGCTGTCGAAGGCCAGCATCAGCGCGCGGCGCAGCGCCACGCGCTCGGGTGCGTTGCCGCCGACGATGGGGTCGTCGTGGTTGATGAAGGTGTGCGCCACGCCGTTGACCTGCTGCTCGGCCGTGATGCCCTGGCGCGCGAGGAAGGGCGCCAGCTTGCCGCCCGGCAAGGCCAGGCCGCCGAGATCGCGCGGCACGGTGAGCACGTCGTGGTCGCCGTTCAGGAAGGCCAGCCAGCGCGGCTGGCTCTCTTCGATGACGTCGATCTCCACGCGCTCGATGCGCGGTGCCTTCACGCCCGCCAGCTGCTGCGCCAGCGGCTCCAGGCCGGGGCCGGCGCCCACGGTGTGGAAACGCTGCTCGCGAAAGCGCGGGTTGCGCTCCAGCACGATGCGCGAGGCGCGCCTCCACTGCGCCAGGCGGAAGGGGCCGGTGCCCACGGGGTGGGCCATCAGGTCGTCGGCGTAGGCCTCCACCACCTCGCGCGCGACGGCGCCCGTCATCCAGCCGGCCACCAGCTGCGCAAAACGCGGCGAGGGCGCGGCGAGCACGAATTCGAGCCGGTAACGGTCGAGCACCCGCAGGCCCGGTACTTCCACGTCATACGGGAAAGGCGTCTTGTTCTTCAGCGCGGCGGCGCGCAGTTCGCTCAGGCCGAGGATCTTCTCGTTCTCGAAGAGGTACAGGTGCTCGGTGCGGATGGCCGGGTCGTAAAAGCGCTTGAAGGCGTAGACGTAGTCGGCCGCCACGAGCTCGCGCGGCTGGCCCTTGAAGACCGGGTCGTCGGCGAAGTAGAGGCCGCGCTTGAGCGTGAAGACGAAACGCTTGAAATCGGCGCTGGCCTCGGGCAGGGCTTCGGCCGTCTGCGGCACCAGCACCGCGGGGCGGGCCAGCGGGTCGTAGCAGAGCAGCGGCTCGAAGATGTGCGAGATCACGCGGATGGACGACTGGTCGCCCACGCGCGGCGGGTCGAAGCCGGTCTCGGCGAAATCGAAGGCCACGCGCAGCGTCTTGGCGGCCACGGCAGCCCGGGCCACGCTGGGCAGCGCGCCCTGCAGGGCACCGGCCGCGGCCAAGGCCGCCGGGCCGGTGAGCAGGCTGCGGCGCTTCATGCGCGGGGCTCCATGTCCACCAGGTGCCACCAGGTGTTCCAGAAGGCCGGGCGGCAGTAGCCGATGAGGCCCGGCGCCATCAGGTCGGCCTGGTAGCGGTGGCAATGCAGCTTGTAGGGCGCGTAGGCCACGGCCAGGCGCTTGGCCCGGTCGAAGAGCGCCAGGCGCTCGGGGCCGTCGGGGATCTGCGTCATGCGTTCGTGGATCGCATCGAAGGCCGGCAGCCGGAAACGCGCCAGGTTCTGCAAGCCGGCCTGCGGGCCGTAGTAGCGCGTGAGCATGCCCATGCCGTCGCCGCCCGTGGCCGCCGAGGCCACGCCCCACATCTGCAGCTTGCCGGCGCGCGCGGCCTTCAGGTTTTCGGGCCACTTGGCGATCTTGAACTCGATGCGCACGCCGATGGCGTTCATGTTGCGCTGCCAGAGTTCGTTGAGCTGGCGGTTCTGCTGGTCGGGCTGCGTGGCGTACTGCAGCACCAGCGGCCGGCCGTCGGGCAGCTCGCGCCAGCCGTCGCCGTCGCGGTCGACATAGCCGTACAGGTCGAGCAGCGCGCGGGCACGCGCCGGGTCGTAGTCGCTGTTCTCGCTCTTGAAGGCCGGGTCGTAGCCGCTCAGGTGCGGCATCACCGGGCTCTGCGCCGGGATGGCCATGCCGCGGCGCACGAGGCGGATCTCGCGGTCGAGGTCGACGGCCAGGTTCAGCGCGCGGCGCAGCGCCACCTTCTCGGGCGCCAGACCGCCGACGACCGGGTCGTCCATGTTGTAGAAGGTCATCACGATGTCGGAGGTCAGCACCCGCCGGCCCCGCACGCCCTGCCTGGCCAGGTTGGGCGCGATCACGCCGCCGGGCATGGCCATGTCGATGAACTCCGCCGGCACGCGGTCGAGCAGGTCGGCCTCGCCGTTCAGGAAGGACAGCCAGCGCGGCTGCGCTTCTTCGATGATGCTGATCTCCACGCGGTCGAGCAGCGGCACGCGGCGGCCGCGCAGCTTGGCGGCGATGGCCTGGCCTTCGGCGTCGTCGGGTGCGGGCTGAGCGTCCCACAGGCGCTCGCGGTAGTTCGGGTTGCGCGCCAGCACGATGCGCGACGAGCGCCGCCAGCTCGCCAGGCGAAAGGGCCCGGTGCCCACCGGGTGCTCGGCGATCTTGTCCTTGTAGAACTCCACCGCCTCGCGCGCCACGCTGCCGTAGAGGTCGCTCACGGCCAGCGTGTCTTGGAAGCGCGGGCGCGGCTCTTCCAGGTTGAACTGCACCGTGTAGCGGTCCAGCGCGCGCAGGCCCTCGATGGGCGTGTCGTAGTTGAAGGGCTGCTTGTTCTTCAGCGCCTGCTGTCGCAGCGCGGCCAGGCCCAGGAACTTCAGGTCTTCGATGCTGGCCCAGAAGGGGCTCTTCACCGCCGGGTCGGCGAAACGCTTGAAGCTGTAGACGACGTCGGCGGCTACCAGCTCGCGCTTCTCACCCTTGAACGCCGGGTCGTCCACGAAGTAAGTGCCGGGGCGGATCTTCACCGTCCAGCGCCGGTAGTCGTTCTCCACCAGCGGGTGGTCTTCGGCGGTCAGCGGCACCAGCCGGGCCGGGCGCGCCAGGTGGTCGAAGGCGTAGAGCGCTTCGAAGAGGTGGGCGGTGACGGTGCGCGAGTAGGTGTCGCTGATCTGCGCCGGGTCGAAGCCGGTTTCGGCCACCTGGAAGGCATAGCGCAGCACACGGGACGCGGGTTGCGCTGCGGCGGGGTGCCAGCCCGTGGCCAGCCCGGCAGACAAGCCTGCCGACAGCCCCAGGGCCAGCGTGTCGCGGCGTTTCACGCCTGCGGCCTCAGGCGCGCTTCGCGGCGGGCCGCGGCTCGACGTCCACCATGTGCCACCACTCGTTCCAGTAGGCCGGGCGGCGGTAGCCGAAGACATCGCTGTAGGTCATGTCGGCCACGAAACGGTGGCAGTGCAGCTTGTAGGGCACGTAGGCCACGGCCAGCTTCTTGGCTTGCTTGAACAGGGCCTCGCGCTCGGGGCCGTCGGGCAGTTCGGTGAGCTTGTCGAAGACGGCGTCGAAAGCCGGCAGCTTGAAACGCGCCAGGTTGCCCTGGCCGGCCGAGGGGCCGTAGTAGCGCTCCAGGATGCCCTGCCCGTCGCCGCCCGAGGCCGACGAGGCCACGCCCCACATCTGCAGCTTGCCAGCGCGCGCGGCCTTCAGGTTCTCGGGCCACTTCGCGGGCTTGAACTCGATCTTCAGGCCCACGGCGTTCATGTTCTTCTGCCACAGCTCGTTGAGCTGGCGGCTCTGCTGGTCGGGCTGCGTGGCCGACTGCAGCACCAGCGGGCTGCCGTCGGGCATCTCGCGCCAGCCGTCGCCGTTCTTGTCGACATAGCCGTACATGTCGAGCAGCGCCTTGGCGCGGGCCGGGTTGTACTCGCTGTTCTCGCTCTTGAACTGGGGGTCGTAGCCCGAGGTGTAGGGGATGACCGGGCTTTGCGCCGGGATGCCCATGCCGCGGCGCACGACGCGGATCTCACGCTCCAGGTCCACCGCCAGGCTGATGGCGCGGCGCAGCGCCACCTTCTCGGGCGTGTAGCCGCCGATGACCGGGTCTTCCATGTTGAAGTAGGTCATCACCACGTCGGTGATCAGCACGCGCTGGCCGCGGATGCCCTGCTTCACCAGGTTGGGCGCGGTCTTGCCGCCGGGCATGGCGACGTTGACGAACTCGTTGGGCAGCCGCTCCAGGAAGTTGGCCTGGCCCTGCAGGAAAGACAGCCAGCGCGGCTGGTTCTCTTCGACGATGCTGATCTCCACGCGGTCGATCAGCGGCAGCTTGCGGCCGCGCAGCTTGGCGGCGATGGCCTGGCCCTCGGCGTCGTTGGCCTCGGGCTGGGCCTCCCACAAACGCTCACGGTAGCCGGGGTTGCGCGTGAGCACGATCTCCGAGCTGCGCCGCCAGCTGCTCAGGCGGAAGGGCCCGGTACCCACGGGGTGGGCGGTGATCTTGTCGCCGTAGAACTCCACCACCTCGCGCGCCTGTGCGCCCAGCAGGTCGCTGGCGGTGAGGAGTTCCATGAAGCGCGGGCGCGATTCGGCCAGCTTGAACTGCACCGTGTAGCGGTCGAGCGCGCGCAGGCCCTCGATGGGCGTGTCGTAATCGAAGGGTTTCTTCGTCGTCAGGGCCTGCTGGTGCAGCCTGTCCAGGCCGAGGATCTTGGCGTCGTCGATCACCGCCCAGGACGGGCTCTTGTTGACCGGGTCGGCGTAGCGCTTGTAGGTGTAGACGAAGTCTTCGGCCGTGAGCTCGCGTTTCTGGCCCTTGAAGACCGGGTCGTCCGCGAAATAGATGCCCGGGCGGATCTTCACCGTCCATACCTTGAAGTCGGGGCTGGTCTCGGGGAGGGCCTGCGCCACCAGCGGCACCACCTTGGGCGGCCGCGCAAGGTGGTCGTAGCCGTAGAAGGCCTCGAAGATGTGCGAGGTGACGATGCGCGAGTAGATGTCGCTCAGCGCCGGCGGGTCGAAACCCGTCTCGGCGATCTGGAAGGCGTAGCGCAGCACGCGCTCGCCCGTCGAAGCGCCCGGGGCTGCAGCGGTACCGGCCGCCGGGGCGGCCGACTGCGCCTGGGCCGCCCCGGCGAGGCCGAGGGCTGCACCGAGGCCTGCGCCGAGCGTGTCGCGCCGCTTCACTGCGCCGCCCCTTTCGAGCGGCTGAAGGCTTCGAGATCCACGTCCACGTACTTCCAGAAGTCGCGCACGAAGATGTTGCGGTGGTAGCCCACCACCCAGGGCTGCGCGATGTCGGTGAAGATGCGGTGCACGTGCACCTTGTAGGGCATGTAGGCCACCATCAGGCGCGCGGCGTCGGCCATCACGGCAAAACGCTCGGGGCCGTCGGGCATGCCACGCTGCTGTTCGTACAGCTTGTTGAAGGCCGGCAGGTCGAAGCGCGCGTGGTTGGCCTGGCCCTTGTTGGGGCCGTAGCCCAGGGCGAGGAAGGTGTCGCTGTCGGGGCCGCCGCTCCAGCCCACGCCCCACATCATCAGCTTGCCGGCGCGGCTGCTCTTCAGGTTCTCGGGCCACTTCGCCGCGGTGAATTCGATCTTGATGTTGATCGCCTTCATGTTGCGGTTCCACTGCTCGATGAGCTGGCGGCTCTGCTGGTCGGGCTGGGTGGCGTACTGCAGCACCAGCGGGCTGCCGTCGGGCTGGTCGCGCCAGCCGTCGCCGTTCTTGTCGACGTAGCCGTGCAGGTCGAGCAGCGCCTTGGCCTGAGCGAGGCTGTAGTCGCTCATCACGGTCTTCAGCTTGGGGTTGTAGGCGCTGGTCTCCGGCGCGATGGGGCCCTGGCTCGGGATGGCTTGGCCGCGGCGCACGAGGCGGATCTCACGGTCAACGTCCACCGCCAGGCTGATGGCGCGGCGCAGCGCCACCTTGTGCGGCTCGTAGCCGCCCACCACCGGGTTCTCCATGCCGAAGTAGGACACGGCCACGTCGGCACGCGGGTAGCGCACCATCTGCATGCCGCGTTTGGCGTAGATGGGCGCCAGCTGGTTGTTGGGGATGACGCTGCCGGCGAAGTCGGCCGGCATCTCTTCCATCAGGTCGTGCTCTTCGTTCAGGAAAGCCAGCCAGCGCGGCTGGTTCTCTTCGATGATGGAGATGTGCACCTCGTCCACCATGGGCAGGCGCTGGCCCTTGAGCTTGGTGGCGATGGCCTGCAGCCGGGCGTTGCCCTCGGGCGCGGTCTCGTCGTAGAAGACTTCGCGGAAGTTCGGGTTCTTGGCCAGCACGATGCGCGAGCTGCGCTTCCACTGCGCCAGGCGGTAGGGGCCGGTGCCCACGGGGTGCTCGCCGATCTTGTCGCCATAGAACTCCACCACCTCGCGCGCCAGCGCGCCTGTGAAGCTGCTGTCGGTGAAGTTGCTGCTGATGAAACGCGGCGCGGGCTCGGCCAGCTTGATCTGGAAGGTGTAGCGGTCCAGCGTCTTCAGGCCTTCGACGGGCGTGTCGTAGTCGAAGGGCTTCTTCTCGGCGATGAGCTTCTTGCGCAGCTCGCTCAGGCCCAGGATCTTGGCGTTCTCAAGGATGTAGAGGTTGCCGCTCTTCCAGCGCGGGTCGTAGTGGCGCTTGAGGCTGTAGACGTAGTCTTCTGCCGTGAGCTCGCGCTTCTGGCCCTTGAAGGCCGGGTCGTCGGCGAAGTAGATGCCGGGCTTGATGCGGATGGTGAAGGTCTTGAAGTCGTCGCTGATCTCGGGCATGCCCGCGGCGGTGGCCGGGCGCATCTGCATGGGCTTGGCGAGGAAGCTCCACTCGTAGGGCGCGTCGTAGATGCCGGCGGCCACAGTCCGCGAGTACAGGTCGGTGATCTGCGCCGGGTCGAAGCTGGTCTCGGCGATGCGGAAGGCGTAGCGGATGATCTTCTTCGCGCCGGCCGGGGCGGCGCTGGCCGCTGGCGCGGCGGTCTGGGCCTGCGCGGCCGGCAGTGCCAGGGCCGCAGTGGCCAGCACCAGGGCGGGGGCCAGGCCGGAGATCAAGGACTTCACAGGGGTCATCATCGGTGTCTCTCGCATCGTCTGCGCGGCTGCCGGCCGAGTGTCGCTCGGGCCGGGCCGCGCGGTTCAGGGGGCCGGCGTCAGGTCGACGTGGCGCCAGAAATCGCGCATGAAAGGATGGGGCATGTAGCCCTGCACGCGGGGCTGCATCACCCAGGTCTGGATGTCATGGCCGCTGGCCTTGTAGGGCATGTAGGCCAACGCGATTTTCATGCCTTGCTGGATGAGGGCGTCGCGCTCGGGGCCGTCGGGCAGCTGGCGCTGGCGCTCGTGCAGTGCGTTGAAGGCCGGCAGGTTGAAGCGCGAGGCGTTGGACTGGCCCTTGTTCGGGCCGTAGAGCAGGTCCATGAAGTAGGTGCCGTCGGGGATGGCGGCGCTCCAGCCGGTGGTCCACATCATCAGCTTGCCGGCGCGGCTGGCCTTGATGTTCTCGGGCCAGGCGCCGATGCGGAAGCTGATCTTCACGCCCACCGCCTTGAGCGACTTCTGCCACAGGCCTTGCAACTGCCGCGCCAGCTGGGTGGGCTCGGTGGTCAGCTCCAGCTCCAGCGGGCTGCCATCGGGGTTCTCGCGCCAGCCGTCGCCATCGCGGTCGGTGTAGCCGTAGAGCTCGAGCAGGGCCTTGGCCCGCGCCGGGTCGTGCGTGCCCATCTCCGAGCGCAGCTTCGGGTCGTAGCCGCTCACGCCCGGCGGGATGGGCGATTGGGCCGCCACCATCTGCCCGTGGCGCACGAGCTCGATCTCCCGCTGCACGTCGTAGGCCAGGCCCACCGCGCGGCGCAGCGCCACCTTCTCGGGCGTGAGGCCGCCCACCATGGGGTGATCCATGCCGAAGTAGACGTGGCGCGTGATGGGCATGACGAGCTGCCGCATCTGCACGCCCTGCTTGGCCAGGTTGGGCGCCACGCGGTTGTTGGGCGCGGCGCGCGTGATGAACTCGGGCGGCACCCACAGGATGTCGAGCTCGTTGTTCAGGAAGGCCAGCCAACGCGGCTGCGCCTCTTCGATGATGGCCACCTCCACGCGGTCCACCATGGGCAGCTTGCGCCCGCGCATCTGCCGTGCAATGGCCTGACCGGCGGCGTCGTCGGCGTTGGGCTGCTCGTCGTGCACGCTGTGCTGGTGCAGCGGGTTGCGCTCCAGTTCGATGCGCGAGCTGCGCACCCAGCGCCCCAACTTGAACGGGCCGGTGCCCACGGGGTGGCGCATGGTGTCGCCGGGGTGGGCCTCGATGACCTCGCGCGCCACCGCGCCGCTGACCGCCGGCGTGGCGAAGAGATACGGCAGGCGCGGCGCCGGCTGCGCCACGCGCACCTCGAAGCGGTAGCGGTCGAGCGCGCGGATGCCCGGTACCTCGGTGTCGTAGTCGAAGGGCTGCTTGGTGGCCAGCGCCTGCTTGCGCAGCTCGCTCAGGCCGAGCAGGCCGACGTTTTCCCACTGGAAGAGGGTCGGGCTGCGCGTGAGCGGGTCGTAGTAGCGCTTGAGGCTGTAGACGTAGTCGGCCGCCACCAGCTCGCGCGGGCGGCCCTGGAAGGCCGGGTGGTCGGTGAAAAAGATGCCCGGCTTGATATGGAACACGAAACGCGTGTGGTTGTCGTGCACCTCGGGCATCGCGACCGCGGTGTTGGGCTTCAGGCGCGCGGGCCGGGCCAGGTAGTCGTAGGTCAGCGGCGCATCGAAGAGGCTGGTGACGATGGCGGCGCTGACGACGTCGCTGATCTGCGGCGGGTCGAAGCCCGATTCGCTGGCCAGGAAAGTCACGCGCAGCACCTTCGGGGCCGCCGCCTGCGCGCTGGCCGGCCCGGCGGCGCAAAGCGCCAGCCCCAAGGCGAGCACGGCGGCCCCGCAGGCAAAAATCTGGCGTAGCAGCATGGACGGGTGCGCGGGGCCCGCAGCGGGCCTCGAAGAAAAGCGCGAAGTCTAGGGGTGGCCGGGCACGCCGCTTGCTGGCGATCACCCGCATACCGGGGGGGAAATCACCGTCAGAAAGCCCTCGGGGGCCCCCCTACACTCGCGCATCCCAAAAACCGGGTGGCCCGCCACGAGTGCGGCCGCCCACGGAGATCCTTTTTCTATGGCTGCCTATCTGATACGCCGCCTGTGGCAGATGATTCCCACGCTGGCAGGCGTGGTGCTGCTGGTGTTTTTCCTCTTCAAGTACTTCGGCGGCGACCCGGCCGAGGTGCTGGGCGGCTTGAATGCCAGCCCCGACCAGATCAAGGCGATCCGCCAGACCCTGGGCCTGGACGAGCCGGTCTGGGTGCAGCTGTGGATCTTCGTCAAGCAGATCGTCACCTTCGACTGGGGCAAGAGCTGGGCCACCAACGAGGCCGTGAGCAACCTCTTCGCCACGCGGCTGCCTGCCACGCTGACGGTGATGGTGCCCATCCTCATTCTTGAAGTGACGCTGGCCATTCCCATCGCGATGTGGGTGGCCTACCGCCGCGGCAGCCTGACCGACCGCACGCTGACGGTGGTCACCACCGTGGCGCTGTCGATCAGCTTCCTGGTCTACGTGATCGTGGGCCAGTACCTCTTCGGCTTCCAGCTCGGCTGGTTCCCGGTGCAGGGCTGGAGCGACAGCACCTGGACCAACCTCACCACCTACGTGCCGCTGCCGGTGTTTCTGGCGCTGCTGGTGAGCCTGGCGCCGCAGACGCGCCTCTACCGCAGCTTCTTCCTCGATGAACTGGGGCAGGACTACGTGCGCACCGCGCGCGCCAAGGGCCTGACCGAGAACACGGTGCTGTTCCGCCACGTGCTGCGCAACGCCACCATCCCCATCCTCACCAACATCGGCCTGCTGCTGCCGGGCATCTTCGTCGGCAGCTTCCTGATCGAGGTGTTCTTCTCCATCCCCGGCATCGGGCGCGAGGTGCTGCTGGCCGTGAACCGCAGCGATTTCCCCGTGATCCAGGCCGTGACCATCTATCTCGCCGTGTTGACGATGTTCATCAACCTGCTCACCGACCTGGCCTACAAGGTCGCCGACCCACGGGTCGTGCTGAAGTAAGGGGCCGCCAAGATGAACTCCGCTGTCAAATCCGCTGCCCTGGGCAGCGCGGCCTCGATGGACGACGCGCTGCAGAAGAGCGAAGGCGTCTGGGCCGCCGCGTGGCGCCGCTTCAAGGCCGACCGCGTGGGCCTGGCCTCCATGCTGGTGGTGCTGGGCTTCCTGCTGCTCATCGTGCTGAGCTACTCGGGGCTGATCGCCAAGGGCTGGCAAACCGAAGTGGGCGTGCCCAACGCACCGCCCACCTTCCTGGGCCCGAAGCCGCCGCAGGCCGCGGGCGCCATCGAGGTGCCCACCGGCCCCAACGTCGACCTCTCCGACATCGACCCGCTGGCCCCGCGCTACAAGGAGTGGGAAGAGCGCGCCAAGCAGTTCCAGACCACCGAGACCGTGAAGGCGCAGACGCTGCCGCTGGGCGGCGACCGCCTGGGCCGCGACGTGCTGGAAAAGACCATCAAGGGCACCGAGATCAGCGTCTTCGTGGGCCTGGCTGCGGCGGTGGTGGCCACCACCATCGGCGTGTTCCTTGGTGCGTTTGGTGGTTTTTTCGGCGGCAAGATCGGTGATCTGCTGGAGTGGCTCTACAACGTCTTCGAGAGCATCCCCAACATCCTGCTGATCTTTGCCTTCGCGGCGGTGGTGGGGCGCGGTGTGGAAAGCGTGGTGATCATCCTCGCGCTCACGGGCTGGACGGGCATGTACCGCCAGGTGCGCGCCGAGTTCATCAAGCACAGCAGCCGCGAGTACGTGCGCAGCGCCGAGGCCATCGGCGCCACGCGCATGAGCCGCATGTTCCGCCACATCCTGCCCAACATCAGCCACGTGGTGCTGGTGCGCATGGGCCTGATGGTGGTGGCCTTCATCAAGGCCGAGGTCATCCTGAGCTACCTGGGCCTGGGCGTGCGGGTGGACCAGGTTTCCTGGGGCACCATGCTCGCCGAGAGCCAGGCCGAGCTGCTGCTGGGCCACTGGTGGCAGCTGGCCGCGGCCACGCTCTTCATGGCGGTTTTCGTCACCGCCTTCTCGCTGATGGCCGACGCGCTGCGCGACGCCCTCGATCCCAAGCTGCGCGGTCTGGAGTAAGCCATGCTGTTGTCGATCCAAGACCTGAAGGTCAGCTTCCGCATGGGCAAGGGTGTCCTGGCGGAAGCCGTCAAGGGCGTGAGCTTCGACGTGCCCGAGAACACCACCGTCGCGCTGGTGGGTGAATCGGGCTCGGGCAAGAGCGTCACGGCCATGTCCATCCTGAACCTGCTGCCGGAAAACGCCGTGCGCCAGGGCCGCGTGCTGTGGCAGGGCAAAGACCTGCTGCAAGCCAGCCTGCCCGACTTGCAGGCCATGCGCGGCAAGGACATCGCCTGCGTCTTTCAAGACCCGATGAGTTCGCTGAACCCGGTGTTCAACGTCGGCCAGCAGCTGTGCGAGCCGCTGATGCGCCACCTGGGCCTGAGCCGCGCGCAAGCCATGACCCGCGCCGAAGAGCTGCTGGGCGAGGTGGGCATCCCCGAGCCCAAGCGCCGGCTGAACAGCTACCCGCACGAGATGTCGGGCGGCCAACAGCAGCGCGTGATGATCGCCATGGCCCTGGCCTGCGAGCCCAAGCTGCTGATCGCCGACGAGCCGACCACGGCCCTGGACGTGACCATCCAGCGCCAGATCATCGAGCTGCTGCGCAAGCTGCAGGACAAGCACCGCATGAGCGTGCTCTTTATCAGCCACGACCTCGGGCTGGTGGGTGAACTCGCCAAGCACGTGGTGGTGATGCGCCACGGCCTGATCCGCGAGCAGGGCGCCAGCAGCGTGATCTTCGAAGCGCCGAAGGACGACTACACGCGCGCCCTCTTGGCCTGCCGGCCCAGCCTGGAAGGCAATCCGGCGCGGCTGATGGTCATCGACGACCACATCGCCGGCAAAGCCACGCAGCAGCACAGCAAGGCCAAGGACCCGAACGCCCCCGTGGTGCTGGAAGTGCGCGGCCTGGCCAAGAGCTTCTGGCTCAAGCAGGGCCTGTTCGGCAAGCGCGAATTCAAGGCGGTGCAGAACGTCAACTTCAAGCTCAAGAAGGGCCACACTTTAGGCGTGGTGGGCGAATCGGGCTCGGGCAAGACGACCATGGGCCTCACACTCTTGCGCCTGCACGAGCCCACCGGCGGCGAAGTCATCTTCGACGGCCAGAACCTGCTGAAGCTGAGCGACAGCGAACGCCTGCCGATGCGCCGCCGCATCCAGGTGGTGTTCCAGAACCCCTACGCCAGCCTGAACCCGCGTTTCACCATCGGCCAGACGCTGGTGGAGCCCATGGTCATCCACGGCATCGGCAAAGACCTGGCCGAGCGTGAACAGCGCGCTCGCACGCTGCTGGAGAAGGTGGGCCTGGACGGCCGCGCCTTCGGCAAGTACCCGCACGAGTTCAGCGGTGGCCAGCGCCAGCGCGTGGCGATTGCCCGCTGCCTGACGCTGAACCCCGAGGTGCTGGTGCTGGACGAAGCGGTGAGCGCGCTCGACGTCTCCGTGCAGGCCCAGGTGCTGAACCTGCTGAAAGACCTGCAGGACGAGTTCGGCCTGAGCTACGTCTTCATCAGCCACGACCTCGCGGTGGTGCGCTTCATCAGCGACGAGGTGCTGGTGATGAAGGACGGCGTGGTGGTGGAGCAGGCCAGCGCCGAGGAGATCCTGGCGGCGCCGAAAGAGGACTACACCAAGCGCCTGCTGGCGGCCATTCCGCGCGGGTACACCGCAGCGGCCTGAGCGCGCGGCGGCGGGCCGCCCAGGGCCCGCCCATCCCCCCAAGGGCGGGCGAGCACCGGGCCCATCCGTGCCATATTCGCCACCTGCTGCTCTTGCGCAGGTGCGCCCGCTCAACACGGGTCTGCCCGTGCCGACAGCCCTGGAGCGGCCGCGGTGGCCGCAGCCGGCGCGCCGCCGCCGGCCCGAGCCTTCCGTTGGGAGCCTGCCCATGCCAGCCACGCTGTACCTCACCCGCGGTTCGGGCAACAGCTTCAAGCCCGCCTTGATGCTGCGCCAGACCGGCCGCAGCGCCACGCTGAAGTTCCTGGACGTGCTGGCCGGCGAAAGCCGCCGCCCCGAATTCCTGGCCATCAACCCGCTGGGCCAGGTGCCCTACCTCGTGCTGGAAGACGGCCGCGGCATCGGCCAGAGCAACGCCATCGCCTGGTGGCTGGCCGAGGGCACACCGCTGATGCCGGCCGATGCCGCCAGCCGCGCGCAGGCGCTGCAGTGGATGATCTTCGAGCAGACGGCGCTGGAGCCGAACATCTCGCCCGCGCGCTTCTTCACCCACATCCTGCCGGCGCAACGTGAGGCCCACGCGGCCGACATCCCGCGCTGGCTGCAAGCCGGCCACCGCGGCTTGGGCGTGCTGGAACAGCACCTCACGGGCCGCGCCTTCATCACCGACCACGGCTACAGCGTGGCCGACGTGGCCGTCTACGGCTACACCCACCTGGCCGGCGAAGGCGGCTTCGAGCTCGCCCGCTACCCTGCCGTGCAGGCCTGGATGCAGCGCGTGCGCGGCACCCCGGGCTACGCCGAGGTCGGCGAGCTGCTGGCCGGCTGAACCCAGGCGCTTCACCCCCGACCATGGACCTGCAGCCCCGCGAGGCCCGTTACGCTGCGCTGAACCTGCTGCACCACCCGGTGTGGATCTTCGACATCGACCTGCGCCGCGTGCACTGGGCAAACGCTGCCAGCCTGCAGATGTGGAGCGCGCCTTCGCTGGCCGAGCTGTGCGCGCGCGACATGGGCACCGACATGTCGGAATCGGTGGCCCGCCGTCTGGCCCAGTACCAGAGCGACTTCATCAGCCAGAGCGCGACCTTCAACGAGCAGTGGACGCTCTACCCCGGCGGCAAGCCGGTCTCGCTGACGGTGCGCCTGAGCGGCCACCGCCTGGAAGACGGCCGCATGGCCATGCTGTGCGAGGCGCGCGAGCAGGCCGTGGAACAGCCCGAATCGCTGCGTTCGGTGGAAGCGCTGCTGCACACGCCGGTGATGATCACGCTCTTCGGCGAAGACGGCCGGCCGCTGTACCGCAACCCGGCAGCGCGCGCCTCGGTGCGGCGGCTCGACGAGAAGTTGGTCGAACGCATCGTCGACACGCGTGGCCATGCCGCGCTGCTGGCAGCCCTGGCCAGCGAAGGCATGGCCACGCAGACCCTGGCCGTGCACACCGAAGCCGGCCCGCGCTGGCACGAGATCTCGGCGCGGCGCTGCAAAGACGCTGTCACGGGGCAGGCGGCGCTGCTCGTCAGCGAGGTCGATGTCAGCGCCATCAAGCGCACCGAGGCGCAGGCGCAGTACATGGCCCTGCACGACGCCCTCACGGGCCTGCCCAACCGCAGCCACCTGACGCAGCGTTTCGAGATGGTCTTGAGTGCCATCCGCGGTGCGCAGCAGCAAGCGGCCCTCATCTTCATCGACCTCGACCACTTCAAGGACATCAACGACACCCTGGGCCACGCCACTGGCGATGCGCTGCTCATCGAGGTGTCGCGCCGCCTGCGCGGCGCGGTGCGCGGCAGCGACCTCGTGGCGCGGCTGGGCGGCGACGAGTTCCTCATCCTGATGGTGGCCACCGACATCCGCAGCGAGATCGAGCGCGTGCGCCTGCGCCTGACACGCGCCGTGGCCGAGCCGGTGCACCTGGGTGGGCGCGATCTGCACGTCACCGCCAGCATCGGCGTGGCGCTGTACCCGCACCACGGCAACGACGTGCAGACGCTGATGCGCAACGCCGATCTGGCCATGTACTCGGCCAAGGAAGGCGGGCGCAACGCGCTGGCCTTCTACGACGCCGCCATGGCCGATGCCGTGGAAGGCCGCACTGCGCTGGAAGCCGAGCTGCGCCTGGCCTTCGAGCGCCGCGAGTTCGAGGTGCACTACCAGCCCATCGTCGAGGCCAGCAGCGGCCGCATCGTCGGCGCCGAGGCCCTGGTGCGCTGGCGCCACCCGCAGCGCGGGCTGGTGGCGCCCGACGTGTTCATCCCCTTGTGCGAGAGCACCGGGCTCATCCGCCGCCTGGGGGCGCTGGTCTTCAGCAGCGCCGCGCACCAGCAGGTGGCCTGGGCGCAGGCGGGGCACGTGCTGCGCATCTCGGTGAACCTCTCGGCGCGGCAGCTGCGCAGTGCCGAACTGCTGCCCGACCTGGCCGCGGCGCTGCGCGCCTCCGGCGCCGACCCGCGCCAGCTGCAGCTGGAAATCACCGAGAGCATGCTGCTCGGGCAAGACGACGAGCTGCTGGCGCTGTTCCAGGCGCTGCAAGACCTGCAGCTGGGCCTGGCGCTCGATGACTTCGGCACCGGCTACTCGAACCTGGCCTACCTGCAGCGCTTCCCGATCGACACGCTGAAGATCGACAAGACCTTCATCCAGGGCCTGCAGAGCAACCGCGCACTGGCCGAGCTGATCGTGGCGATGGCGCGGCTGATGCGCCTGCGCGTGGTGGCCGAGGGCGTGGAGACGCAGGAACAGCTGGCCTGGGTGCGCGCCCAGGGCATCGAGTTCTGCCAGGGCTACCTGTTCGCGCGGCCGCTGCCGGTGGCGGATTTCAGCGCCTTGCTGGCGGGCTAGGCGCCCGGCACGCTGCGGATCGGGATGCGCCGCACCGGCGCCGCTGCCCGCGCGCGCAACTGGCCGCAGCCGCCGTCCACGTCTTGCCCGGCACTCTGCCGCAGCTTGGTCAGCACACCACGGCGGTGCAGCGTGCGCGCCATCTCTGCCGCTCTTTCCCAAGAGGGCCGCTGCCAGGGCATGCCGTCGACGCTGTTGTAGGGGATGAGATTCATCATCGCGTGTTTGCCGGCCAGCAGCCGCGCGATGCCTTCGACCTCGTCGTCGCCGTCGTTCACGCCTTCGATCAGCGTCCACTGGTACTGGATGGGATGGCCGGTGGCGCGGGCGTAAACCTCGCCAGCTTCCACCAGATCGGCGGGGTCGAAACGCGGGGCGCGTGGCAGCAGCTCGGCGCGCTTGTCGGCGTGCGTGGTGTGCAACGACAGCGCGAGCGCCGGCTTCACGCGCTGCTGCGGCAGGGCCTCGAACACCCGCGGGTCGCCCACGGTGCTGAAGACCAGGTTCTTGTGCGCGATGCCGCCGCCAGTGCCCAAGAGCTCGATGGCTTCGAGCACCGCTTCGAGGTTGTGCGCCGGCTCGCCCATGCCCATGAACACCACCTTGTTGACGGGCCGCAGCGTGCGCGCCAGCACCACCTGGGCCACGATCTCGGCACTGCCCAGCTGGCGCACCAGGCCACCGGTGCCCGTCATGCAGAACACGCAGCCCACCGCGCAGCCGACCTGGGTGCTGACGCACACGCCGCTGGAGGGCAGCGCCGGTGTGTGGCGCTTGGGCCGATCAGGCTGCAAGAGCACGGCTTCCACCTGCTGGCCGTCGTGCAGGTTCACCAGCAGGCGCGCCGAGCCGTCTTCACCCGGGTGCTGGCTGTGCAGGCGCACCAGGCCCTGCAGTTCATCGACGATGCCCGGCAGCTGCTCGCGCAGCGCCATCGGCAGGAAGTGTTCGAGCTGCTTGCGCCCGCCCTCCTGCGGCTGCGCCATCGCCCAGCGGCGCAGCACGCGGTCTTCGTGCAGCGGCAGCGCGCCCAGGGCGCGCAGGCGTTGACGCAAGGCGCTGATCTGCATGCTCAGGCCAGGTGCTCGGCGTGGTGGCGCAGGTGGTCTTCGACGAAGCTGGCGATGAAGAAATAGCCGTGGTCGTAGCCGGCATGGCGGCGCAGCACCAGGGGCTGACCGGCTGCGGCGCAGGCCGCCTCGAACAAGTGCGGGTGCAGCTGCTCGGCCAGGAATTTGTCGGCCTCGCCCTGGTCGATCAGCAGCGGCGGCGCTTTGTGGCCGGTCTGCACCAGCGCGGTCGCGTCGTGCGCGGCCCAGGCGCTGCGGTCTTCACCCAGGTAGCCGGTGAAGGCCTTCACGCCCCACGGGCACTGCATCGGCGCGGCAATCGGCGCGAAGGCCGAGCAGCTGCGGAACAAGCCCGGGTGGCGCAGCGCCAGCGTGAGCGCGCCATGCCCGCCCATCGAATGGCCGAACAGCCCCATGTGCAGCCCGTCGCGGTTCTCCACCGGGAAGTGCTGCGCCAGCACCGCCGGCAGCTCGCCGGTGATGTAGCTCTCCATGCGCCAGTGGTGGGCCCAGGGCGCTTGCGTCGCATCGAGATAGAACCCGGCGGCGGTGCCGAAATCCCAGGCCGCATCGGCCTCGGCAATGCCGGTGCCGCGCGGGCTGGTGTCGGGCGTCACCAGCATCAGGCCCAGCTCGGCCGCCACGCGCTGCGCGCCGGCCTTGATGGCGAAGGTCTCTTCGTTGCAGGTCAGCCCGGCCAGGTAGACCAGCACCGGCACCGCGCGGGCCAGCGGGCCGATGGCCTGTGGCGGGCGGTAGACGCCGAAGCGCATCGGCAGCCCGATGACCGTCGAAGAATGCTTGTAATAGCCCTGCACGCCGCCGAAGCAGGCGTGCTCCGAGAGAACTTCGAAGGTCACCGCCCCGCCCTCAGAACACCACCACGGAACGGATGCTCTCGCCCCGCTCCATCAGCTCGAAGCCGTGGTTGATCTCCTCCAGCTTCAGCGTGTGCGTGATCAGCGGGTCGATGCTGATCTTGCCGTCCATGTACCAGTCGACGATCTTGGGCACGTCGGTGCGGCCACGGGCGCCGCCGAAGGCCGAGCCCATCCACACGCGCCCGGTGACGAGCTGGAAGGGCCGCGTGCTGATCTCCTGCCCCGCTGCGGCCACGCCGATGACGACGCTCTTGCCCCAGCCCTTGTGGCAGCACTCCAGCGCCTGGCGCATGGTCTTGGTGTTGCCAATGCACTCGAAGCTGTAGTCGGCGCCGCCGTCGGTGAGCTGCACGATGGCATCGACCACGTTCTCGACGTCTTTCGGGTTGATGAAGTGCGTCATGCCGAACTGGCGCGCCATCGCTTCACGGGCGGGGTTGATGTCGATGCCGATGATCTTGTCGGCGCCCACCATCTTCGCGCCCTGGATCACGTTCAGCCCGATGCCGCCCAGACCGAAGACGACGACGTTCGCGCCCGCCTCCACACCCGCCGTGAACAGCACCGCGCCCACGCCCGTGGTGACGCCACAGCCGATGTAGCAGACCTTGTCGAAAGGCGCGTCGGGCCGGATCTTGGCCAGCGCGATCTCCGGCGCCACGATGTGGTTGGCGAAGGTGCTGGTGCCCATGTAGTGCAGGATGGGCTGGCCGTTGAGGCTGAAGCGCGAGGTGCCGTCGGGCATCAGGCCCTTGCCCTGCGTCGGGCGGATGGCCTGGCACAGGTTGGTCTTGCGGCTCAGGCAGAACTTGCACTGCCGGCATTCCGGCGTGTAGAGCGGGATGACGTGGTCGCCCTTCTTCAGGCTGGTGACGCCAGGGCCCACGTCCACCACCACGCCGGCGCCCTCGTGGCCCAGGATGGCCGGGAACAGGCCCTCGGGGTCGGCGCCGCTGAGCGTGTACTGGTCGGTGTGGCAGATGCCGGTGGCCTTGATTTCCACCAGCACCTCGCCGGCGCGCGGGCCGTCCAGATCGACGGTTTCGATGGTCAGGGGGGCGCCGGCCTTCCAGGCCACGGCTGCGCGGGTCTTCATGGGCTTTTCCTCAGGTCAGCTGAACGGCGGCATTGTCACCGCTGGGACGGGCGGCCCGCGCGTGCGGGGGTGCTGGCAGAGGTCAAGTTCACCGCCCGGAAGCCGACAATCCGCTCACGATGGGTTGCTTTCGCTCCATGGCCGTGCGCGTCTGCGTTGCTGGGCTGGTCAGTCTGCTGTGGCTGGGCACGGCAGCGGCTTCGCCGCGCTTGGCCGAGATCGAACGCACGTTGCGGGCCCAGCCGGAAGCGACCCTGGCAGCCCTGAAGCAGGTGCTGGCAGACGCCCGCGGCGACGAGCGCGCGCTGGCGCTGCTGCTGCAGGCGCGCCAGCAGTACGTGCAGCAGGATCTGGCCGCGCTGGACGCCACGGCGCAGGCGCTGGAGGCCCTGGCGCCGCAGTCCGCGCTGGCGCCGGCTGCCGCGCTGTTGGCGCGGGGCTTGGCCGTGTCGCGCCAACCACCGCTGGGCAGGGCCGACCGCAGCTTCAGCGCCGCCGCGGCCGCGTTGCCAGCAACCACCCCGCCGCAGGTGCGCTGGTACTTCACCAACGAGCAGGCCCGCATGCGCCAGGCGCTGGGCCGGCTCGACGAGTCCGTCGCGTTCAACCAGCAGGCGGTGGAGCAGGCCGACGCCGGCGGCGTGGCCTGGCAGCGCTCGGAAGGGCGCTCCGCGCTGGCCTACAGCCTGTACCTGGCGCAGCAGGTCGACCGCGCCATGCCGATCAATCTCGAGGCCGACCAGATCGCCGTGGCGGCTGGCGACATCAACGCCCGCATCCATGCGGCAACCACGGCGGGCATCCTGTACACCGCGCTCGACAACGACGCCGAGGAACTGAAGGTCTCCAAGCTGGCCGTCGACCTCGCCCGCCAGGCCGGCGACCGCCGCATGGAGGCCCTGACCATGGCCAACCTGGCCGACTTCTACGTCAAGCGCGGCGACTACCGCACCGCGCTGGCGCTGGCCGAGCAGGCCTTGCCCCTGGCGCGCGAGGTCGGGCAGCCCGGCAGCGAAGCCGTGGCGCTGATCAACGCCGGGCTCGCCCAGATTGGCCTGGGCCGGCACGAGAAGGGCATCCTGCTGATCCGGCAGGCCCTGGTCATCGATGAGCGCACCTCGGGGCTGCCGGCCCTGGCCGAAACCCACCGGGAACTCGGCGCCGCGCTGGAGAAACACGGCCACCTGAAGGAAGCCTGGGCAGCGTGGGTGGAACACCGCCGGCTGGCCGACCGCGTCTTCCAGCGCGAACACCAGCAGGCCGTGCTGGAACTGCAGGAAGGCCTGGACGCCGACCGCCGCCAGCGCGAACTGGCCGCCCTGGAAACCGAGAACGGCCTGAAGGCCGAGCAGTTGCTCGCGCGCGAACTGCAGCAGCGCCTGTGGGCGCTGGGCCTGGTGGCCGGGCTGCTGCTGCTGGTGGTGCTGGCGCTCCTGCTCCGACGCATGCGCCAGGCCAACCTGCGCCTGCGCCACAGCAACGAGGCCTTGAAGGTGGCCACCGAACGCGACCCCCTCACCGGCCTGGCCAACCGGCGCCACTTCCACGCGGTGATGCAACAAGGCGCCGCGGATCGCTTCGAAGGCACGCTGCTGCTGCTGGACCTGGACCACTTCAAGCGCATCAACGACCGCCACGGCCACGCCGCCGGTGATGCCGTGCTGGTCGACATCGCCCAGCGCCTGCGCGGCGTGCTGCGCGAGGAAGACCTCACGGTGCGCTGGGGCGGCGAAGAGTTCCTTGTGCTCATGCGGCAGCTGCCGCCCGATCAGGTGGAGGCCCTCGCCGAGCGCCTGCTGGCCGCGGTGGGCGGGCGGCCGGTCTTCCACGGCCAGGAGGCCGTGGCGGTGACGGCCTCCATCGGCTTTGCCAGCTTCCCGCTGCCGCCGACGCGCGAGCCTGTCTCGTGGGAACGGGCGCTGGACGTCGTGGACACCGCGCTCTACCTGGCCAAGGCCCACGGCCGCAACCGCGCTTACGGCGTGCGCTCGATGCAGCCGCAGCGCACCGAGAGCCCGGCCAACCCCAGCATGGCCCTGGAGGCTGCCTGGCGCCAGGGGCGCGCGGAGCTCGCGCACCTGCAGGGGCCCGGTGCCACCCCCGCGGCGGGGGCGGTGATGCCATGACGATGCGGCCCGGCACCCTGCGGCGCGCAGCCTGGGCCACAGCCTGGGCTGGGCTGGGCTTCGGGGCCGCCGTCGCGGCCGGCCAGACCTTGCCCCCGCCTGCTGCGGCCACCGCCACCGCCGCACCCACATCCGCATCCGCACCGACCAGCCTGCCTGCGCGCGGCGCACCTGCGCTGCCCTGGGCCGAGTTCGATGTGCAGGTGCAGCTGGCGCAGGACGATGCCGACGCGGCCTGGGCCGGCCTGCAGGCCCTGGCTGCCCGAGGCGCCGCCGCACGCCCGCTGGCGCTGGCACGCGGCCTGGTGGCCGCCGCCTCGG
>VYLK01000215.1_pt1 | contig 23811 bp, 18 predicted proteins | sample 5114321 | NCBI WGS metagenome assembly VYLK01 (sample SAMN12291792, study PRJNA351875) | freshwater metagenome | isolation source: freshwater lake | place: USA: Michigan, MSU2 Lake | collected 2011-08-16
GCGCGGGTGGCTCTTGGCGGCCGCGAGAGCCGCGCGGCCCACCCAGGCCGCGCCGCGCACGCCTGAGGCATCGCCGTGCAGTGCCGGCAGCAGCCGCGTGCGCACGGGGCTGTGGCTGCCCGCCGCAAAAACCCAGCGCTGCCACAGCGCCGGCACCTCGGTGTAGAGATGCGGCATCAGCGAGAGGCCGCCGCCCAGCACGATGACATCGGGGTCCAGCAGGTTGATCACGCCCGCCAGCGCCTGCGCCAGCCGGCGCGTGTGGCGGGCCAGGGTCTCGCTGCAGGCTTCGTCGCCTTCACGCGCCTGCTGCGCGATGGCCGCAGCATCCAGCGCGCCGCCATGGCGCAGCGCGTGGTCGCGCGCCAGGCCCGGGCCCGACAGCAGGGTCTCGATGCAGCCGCTGCGGCCGCAGTAGCAGGCCCATGGCGGGTCTTGGCCCGCCTCGGCCCAGGGCAGCGGGTTGTGGCCCCACTCGCCGGCCAGACCGTTGGGGCCCTGCAGCACGCGCCCATTCACGGCAATGCCGGCGCCGGTGCCCGTGCCCAGGATGGCCGCGAACACCACGCCGGCCCCGGCGCCCGCGCCGTCGGTGGCCTCTGACAGCGCCAGGCAGTTGGCGTCGTTCATCAGCGCCACGGGCAGGCCGAGGGCCGCCTCCACATCGGCCTGCAAGGGCCGGCCGTTGAGGCAGGTGGAGTTGCAGTTCTTCATCAGCCCCGCCTCGCCCACGGTGCCGGGCGTGCCCAGGCCCACGCTCACCTCGCCGCCGGCTGCGGAGCGCGCTGCGGCGGTGAGCGCGGCGATGGCCTGCACGGTGGCGGCGTAGTCACCGGCCGGGGTGGGCCGGCGCTCCTTCCAGAGCAGCGCGCCCGAGGCATCGAGCAGCGCCGCCTCGACCTTGGTGCCGCCGAGGTCGATGCCCAGTGCGGGCCTTGCAGGCGCGTCAGCGGCGGTGCGGCGGGCCGTGGCCAATCAGATGGGCGCTGTGCGCTCGTTCAGCCAGGCCAGGGCCGCGCCGTGCACGCGCGGCGCCAGGCGCTCGCGCACGGTGGCGTGGTAAGCGTTGAGCCAGGCCAGCTCATCGGCGCGCATCAGGCTCTTGTCGATGCAGCGCGTGTCGATGGGGCACAGCGTGAGCGTCTCGAATTCGAGGAACTCGTCGAAGGTGGCGCCCTCGGGCGTGGTGGCCGGCACGTTGAGCACCAGGTTCTCGATGCGCACGCCCCACTGGCCGGGCCGGTACACGCCGGGCTCGATGCTGGTGATCATGCCGGGCTGCATGGCCATGTCGGCGTTGGCGATGGCCTTGCTGATGCTCTGCGGGCCTTCGTGCACGTTGAGGAAGTAGCCCACGCCGTGGCCGGTGCCGTGGCCGAAGTCGATGCCCTGCTCCCACAGCGGGGCGCGCGCCAGCGCATCCAGCATGGGGCTGAGCGTGCCGCGCGGAAAGCGTGTGCGGCTCAGGTTCATCGTGCCCTTGAGCACCAGCGTGTAGTCGCGCTTCATCGCCGCGCTGACGGTGCCGATGGGCCACACGCGCGTGATGTCGGTGGTGCCGCCGAGGTACTGGCCGCCGCTGTCGATGAGCAGCAGGCCATCACCTTCCACGACGGCGTGCGACTCTTCCGTGGCGCGGTAGTGCGGCATCGCGCCGTTGGCGTTGAAGCCGGCGATGGTGTTGAAGCTCAGGCCCACGAAGCCGGCTCGTTTGGCACGTTCAGCGCTGAGCTTCTCGTCGACGGTGAGTTCGGTGATGCGCTCGCCGCGGGCCAGGGCGGCTTCGAACCAGGCGTAGAACTCGCACATCGCCGCGCCGTCTTCGGCCATGGCCTCGCGCACGAACTCGGCCTCCTGCGCGCCCTTGCGGCTTTTCAGCAGCGTGCTCGGGTTGATGGCCTCGATGACCGGGCAGCTCACGCGCTGGCGGAAACCCAGCGTCACGCGCTTGGGGTCGATCAGCAGCTTCGCGTCAGAACCCAGTGCGGCCAGCGCGGCGCCGGCTTCGGCATACGGCGCCACGTGCAGGCCGTCCTTCGCCAGCGTGGCGGCCAACTCCGCGCTGACCTTGCCCTCGCCCACGAAGAGCGTGGCGCCTTGCAGGTCCACCAGCACGTGGCCGAGGAAAACCGGGTTGTAGGTCACGTCGCTGCCGCGCAGGTTGGTGAGCCAGGCGATGTCGTCGACGGTGCTGATGAAGTGGTGCGTGGCGCCGTGCGCGGCCAGGGCCTGGCGCACCTGCGCGAGCTTGTTCGCACGCGGCAGCGGCGCGTGCGGCGCGGCGTGTTCGTAGACGGGCTGCGCCGGCAGCGCGGGGCGCTCGGGCCAGATGGCGTCGAGCAGGTCGAGGTCGGTGCGCAGTTGCACGCCGGCAGCACCGAGTGCGGCTTGCAGCGCCTGCGCGGCGGCCAGGCCCAGCACCTGGCCGTCCACCGCCACCACGGCGCCGCGCGGCGTTTCGCGCGCCAGCCAGTGGATGTGGTCGGCGCTGGCGCCGGTGGCGATCTTCACGAGGTCGATGCCCGTGCCGGCCAGTTCAGCCTCGGCCTGCACCCAGTAGCGGCTGTCGGCGAACAGCGCGGCGCGCTCCACCGTCACCACCAGCGTTGCCATGCTGCCCGTGAAGCCGCTCAGCCACTGCCGGCCCTGCCAGCGCTCGGGCAGGTATTCGCTGAGGTGGGGGTCGGCGCTGGGCATCAGCAGCGCGTGCACGCCTTGCCGGGCCATTTCTTCGCGCAGCTGCGTGATGCGCAGGCGGACGGGGGAGGTGCGGGTGTCCATGGGGCGGTGCTCCAGCAAGGGCGGGCGGTAAAGCGCGGAATTCTAGGTGGCGGGGGCGCTTCATGCCCCCGCGCGCAAGGGCGGCGGTGCAGAGGCTTCGGCCCTGGCCTGCAGCCGCTTGCGCACCAGGTGGATGTGGCCGCGCAGGTCATAAAGCTCGTTGGTGAAGGACAGCGGCAGGCCGATGTTCTCGGTCTGCAGATCCAGCTGTTCGAGGCGCTGGCGCAGCGCGGCGATGTCGGCCGCCGGCGCTTCCATCTCGCTTTCGATGGCGCGCAGGTGGCCGTACCAGCGGTACACGCGCGAACGCAGCCGCATCGTCACCAGCGGCGGCAGGATGCGCGACAGCGGCACCAGCGCCGCCAGCAGCGGCAGCAGCACGATCCACATGCGGTCGATGAAGTTGGCCAGCCAGAAGGGCAGGTATTGCTGCAGCCAGGGCGGGCCGCTGCGGTAGTAGCGCGCGGCGGCCGGCGCCAGCGGCAGCTCGTCGGCGCTGGGCTGCGGGAAATCACCCGCGCGCTGGAACCAGCCGGCCTCGCCGTGCACCTTCTGCGCGGCTTGCAGCAGCAACTGCACCAGCGCGGGGTGCAGATCGGCCCGCACGGCCAAGGTGGCGGTGGTGGCCACCAGCGGCAGGTCTTGCGGCGGCTGCAGGGCGGCGGGGTCGATGGTGCCGCGCGGCAGTGTCTGGGGGCGCAGGAAGGCCAGGCGCCTTGCATAGGCCTCGGCCAGCGGCAGGCCCACCGGGCGCACGCCGGGGGAACCCAGCAGGTACTGCACCAGCGGCGCCTCGGCGGCAGACACCAGTGCCAGCGCGTCGACGCGGCCACTGCCGAGGGCGAGCACGCCATCCAGATCGGCCGGCGTGCCCCCGGCACCATGCGCACCTGCGCTCGCCGCGGCCTCGGCCGGCAATGCCAGGCCGCTTTGCGCTGCCAGCTGGCGGAAGAGCTGCTCGGTGCCGCCGCCGGCCGGGCCGGTGTCGATGCGCCAGCCGGCCAGCTCGGCCAGGCCTTGCGGCAGGCGGCCGCCGTTCAGGCGTGCGGCGCTGTCTTCGCGCACGAAGATCCACAGCGGCTCCACCGCCACGCTGCCGAGCGATTGCACGGCCGCTCCAGCGCCTGCCGAGGCCGGCGCGGCCAGTGCACCGCCCTGCAAAAAGGCCGCGTGCACGCCCGAGCCTGGCTCGCGCAGCAGCCGCAGGTTTTCTGCCGAGCCGGCCGTGGCCCGCAGGCGCACGGTGAGGCCGTGTTGCGCCAGCAACGGCTGGTAGCGGCGCGCGAAGTCGTCATACGCCCCGCGCTCAGGACCCGTGGCGATGACGAGGTGTTTGTCGGGCGTGGGCTCCAGCAGCACCCAGGCGGCGCCCACCAGCAGCGCCGCGATCAGCAGCAGCGTGCCCCACACCGGCAGCGCCACGCGCAGCGCGCTCAGGCCGGCTGCACGCGGTGCAGGCGGGGCCGGCGGGGCAGGCGCAGCAGGCGGTGGCGGTACAGGCGGGCTCATGCAGGCCACGATAGCGCAGGCCCCGGGGCTGGCGGCACCCCCAGGTGCAACCCTCAAGCAGGCCCGGGCCCCGGCTGCTAAGCTGGCCCGCCCTGCTGTTCAACCCCGGAGGCTGACATGCCCGGACTGCTGCCCCATCCCGACCCCGACGGCCTGCTCGAGTACTCGGTGGTCTACACCGACCGGGCGCTCAACCACATGGCGGCGCGCTTCCACCGCGTGATGCAGGACGTGAGCGCCACGCTCAAGCAGGTCTACGGCGCCAGTTCGGCCATCGTGGTGCCCGGCAGCGGCAGTGTGGGCATGGAAGCCGTGGCGCGCCAGTTCGCGACCGACCGCCGCGTGCTCGTCATCCGCAACGGCTGGTTCAGCTACCGCTGGAGCCAGATCTTCGAGATGGGCCGCATCCCGAAAGAAGCCACGGTGTTGAAGGCGCGCCTGACCGGCACGGCGCCGAAATCGCCCTTCGCGCCGGTGCCAGTAGACGAGGCCGTGGCCGCCATCCGCGCCGGCAAGCCCGAGGTGGTGTTCGCGCCGCACGTGGAAACCTCCGCCGGCATGCTGCTGCCCGACAGCTACCTGAAGGCCGTGGCCGATGCCGTGCACGAACACGGCGGTCTCTTCGTGCTGGACTGCGTGGCCAGCGGCGCCAGCTGGGTGGACATGCAGGCTACCGGCGTGGACGTCATCGTCACTGCGCCGCAGAAGGGCTGGAGCAGCACGCCCTGCGCGGGCCTCGTGATGCTGGGCGAACGCGCGCGGGCGCAGATCGAGCACACCACGAGCACGAGCTTCGCGCTCGATCTCAAGAAGTGGCTCGCCATCATGGAAGCCCACGAAAAGGGCACCAACGCCTACCACGCCACGCTGCCCACCGACGGCCTGGCGCAGCTGCGCGACGTGATGGCCGAGACCGCGGCCTTCGGGTTCGACACCGCCAAGGCAGCGCAGCAGGAACTCGGCCGCCGCGTGCGCGCCTTGCTGGAAAGCAAGGGCATCGCGAGCGTGGCCGCGCCGGGTTTCCAGGCGCCGGGCGTGGTGGTGAGCTACACCGACCACGCCGACTGGCAGAACACCAAGGCCTTCGCCGCCCAAGGCCTGCAGATCGCGGCCGGCGTGCCGCTGGCCTGTGACGAGCCGGCCGACTTCCGCAGCTTCCGCATTGGCCTCTTCGGCCTGGACAAGCTCAAGAACGTCGACCGCACCGTGGCCAGCTTCGAGCGCGCCTTGCTGGCGCTGCTGTAGCCGCCGCGCCTGGCGATCAGGCTTCAGGCGGCGCGGCGGCGCTGCCAGGCCAGCAGGCCGCCGGCGGCCAGCAGCAGGGCCAGCGTGGACGGCAGCGGCACGGCCTGCTGCGCGGCCTCGTAGGTGTAGGTGATGCTCAGCGTACCGTTCAGCCAGCCGGCTGACTGACCGCGGCAGTACTCCAGCGCCTGCGCGGTGCCCAGGCTGCACTCCTGGATGTCGACGGTGCCCTGGGTGCGGGCCGTGAAGTCGATCTGTTGCACGCTTTCGCTCTGGAGGAAACGCGCCAGCGCGAAGCTGCGGCGGTTGCTGCTGCTGGCGCTGCCGGCCGCCGTGCCCTGGTTGGTTGACCAGGCCTGGCATTCCGCCTCGGCCGGGTTGGTGGCTTCGCAGCTCAGCAGGCTGGAGTTGACGTTGCGCTGCCACAGCGTTTCTGCCACGCCCGGACCCGTCATGAACAGCGCGAACAGCGCCCCGTTGCGGCCCATCACCGCGATGTCGGCCTCGGACGCAGCGCGCATGCAGCTTGCGCCGCAACCGCCCACGCTGGCAAAGCCCATCAGGCTGGCGTTGGTGGTCCAGCGCGCGTTGTAGCTCAGGTCCACGGCCAGCAACGTGCCCAGCGAGCCGTCGAAGGCGTCAACGCTGAAAGCCGAGCTGCTGCCTTCCTGCTGGCGCTGGGCGCTCACCAGTTCCCCGGTGACCGTGTTGTGGAACACGGCGAACTTGCTGGTGTAGGTGATGCTGGTGGGTGCGGCTTGCGCGGTGGCACTCAGCAGCATCGCGCTGGCGAGGCCCAGGCTGGCAAAAACCGAACGGGCGGTGGCGGGCATGTTCACGTCGAAATCCTGGTTCCCAACATCGGCCTCGGGTCTGCCGCACCGGGGGGTGTTGCAGGCTTGCGGTCATGCCGCAGGGCCGTATGCAGGTGTTACAGCAGGCTTCGTGCCACGGGCGTGGCGGCGTGATTTCCTGCCCGCGGGCGCGGGCGCTTCGTGAATGAGTTGGCGCCTGGCGGCGCCGCAGCTGCGGGTTTCCGCGAGGGCCGGCGGTCGGGTGTCAGCCCGGCCGACAGCCAACTCCTTCACGGCCCGTCAGAGCTCGGTCCGCAGTGTCCAGATCTCGGGGAAGAGCACCACGTCCAGCATCTTGCGCAGGTAGCTCACGCCGCCGGTGCCGCCCGTACCGCGCTTGAAGCCGATGACGCGCTCGACGGTGGTGACGTGGCGGAAGCGCCAGAGCCGGAAGGCGTCTTCCAGGTCGGTGAGTTCTTCGCCCAGCTGGTACAGGTCCCAGTGCTGCTGGGGCGCGCGGTAGACCTGCAGCCAGGCCTCGCGCACGGCCTGGCTTTCGGCGTAGGGCCCGGTCCAGTCGCGCTGGGTGTGGCTCTCGGGCACGGGCAGGCCGCGGCGCGCCAGCAGGCGCAGCGCTTCGTCGTAGAGCGAGGGCGCGCGCCAAGCCGCCTCCACGTGGGCCAGCAGGTCGGGCCGGTGAGCGTGCGGGCGCAGCATGGCCGCGTTCTTGTTGCCCAGGCTGAACTCGATGCAGCGGTACTGCCAGCTCTGGAAGCCGCTGCTCTTGGCCAGGTAAGGCCGCAGCGCGCTGTACTCGGGCGGCGTCATCGTGGCCAGCACGTCCCAGGCGTGCACCAGCTGCTCCATGATCTTGGAGACGCGCGCCAGCTCCTTGAAGGCCGCGTGCAGCTGGTCGGCCGCCACGTGCGCCGTGGCCGCGTGCAGCTCGTGCAGCATCAGCTTCATCCACAGCTCGCTGGTCTGGTGCTGCACGATGAAGAGCATCTCGTCGTGGCAGGGCGACAGCGGCTTCTGTGCGGTGAGCACCTGGTCGAGCTGCAGGTAGTCGCCGTAGCTCATGTCGGCGCTGAAATCGAGCTGCGCGCCGAAGAATTCGGCCAGCGGCTCGCGCGTGCTGCTGCTGGGCGTGGGGGTGTCGGCGGGCCCGGCGCTGCCGTGGCCGAAAGGGCAGGTGCTCATGGGGGAAGGCTCCGCGCTTCAGGTGACGGCGTGGCGCTGCTGGAAACGCGGCTCGCGCCATTCGCCCGTGTGCAGCACCTGGCGCAGGTGTTCGGCGGCGTCCCAGGCGTCGACATGGCGCAGGTAGAGCGGCGTGAAGCCGAAGCGCAGCACATCCGGCGCGCGGAAATCGCCGATGACGCCGCGGCCGATCAGCGCCTGCACCACCGCGTAGGCCATCTCGTCGTGCGCAAAACAGACCTGGCTGCCGCGCAACGCATCGTCGGTGGGCGAGACCAGGCGCAGCGCCGGGCACTCGGCCTGCACCTTCTCGGCGAACAGGCGCGTCAGCGCCAGGCTCTTGGCGCGCAGGGCGCCCATGCCGCCGTGGGGCTCGGCGGCCAGCACGGTGTCCACACCGCACTCCAGCGCCGCCAGGCTCAAGAGCGCCGGCGTGCCGCAGAGGTAGCGCGAGATGCCCTCGGCCGGCCGGTAGCCGGGCGTGAACTCGAAGGGCGCGGCATGGCCCATCCAGCCCGCCAGCGGCTGCCAGAAACGGCTGGCGTGGCGCGGATGCGCCCACACGAAGGCCGGCGCACCGGGGCCGCCGTTGAGGTATTTGTAGCCGCAGCCGATGGCGAAGTCCGCGTTCGCTCCGTGCAGGTCCACCGGCACGGCGCCGGCGCTGTGTGCCAGGTCCCACACCGTCAGCGCGCCAGCGGCGTGGGCCGCGGCGGTGAGCGCGGCCATGTCGTGCATGCGGCCGGTGCGGTAGTTCACGTGCGTGAGCATCAGCACGGCGGTGCCTTGGTTCAGCAGCGCGGGCAGCTCGTCGGGTTCGGCCAGCACGAGCTCGAAGCCGCGCTCGCGGCACAGCGCCTCGGCGATGTAGAGGTCGGTGGGGAAGTTGCTGCGTTCGCTGAGGATGGTCTTGCGCTGCGGCGCGTCGGTCGCGGTGATGCTGAGCGCTGCGCTCAGCACCTTGAAGAGGTTGACGCTGGTGGAATCGGCCACGACCAGCTCACCGGTGCCCGCACCCACCAGGCGCGCGATCTTGTCGCCCACGCGCTGCGGCAGCGTGATCCAGCCGGCGCTGTTCCAGCTGCGGATGAGGCCGGTGCCCCACTCGTCCTGCACCACCTGCTGCACACGCGCTGGCGTGGCCTTGGGCAGCACGCCCAGCGAGTTGCCGTCGAGGTAGAGCACGCCCTCGGGCAGGCTGAACTGCTCGCGCAGCGCGCGCAGCGGGTCTTGGGCGTCCAGCGCCAGGGCTTGTTCTCGGGTGGTCATGTTGGGGTCTGGGAGATGGTTCAAGCAAGGGCGCGCAAAACGGCGCGCACGGGGGAGGCGCAGGCGGTGCTCAGTCGCAAGGGCAGCGCGATGAGTTCGTAGTCGCCCTCGGGCACCTCATCCAGCAGCAGGTTCTCCAGCACGCGCAGGCCGTGGCGGCGCAGCACCTGGTGGCTGTCCAGGGTCTTGCTGCTGGCTGGGTCGACGCTGGCGCTGTCGATGCCCACCAGCAGCACGCCCAACGCGGCCAGGCGCTCCAGCGTTTCGGGCGCGTAGGCGGGCAGCGCGTCGTCCCAGCGGTCTTGCGGCATGCGCACGTAGGTGCGCACCAGCACACGCGGCGGCAGCGCGGCGGGTTCGGGGATGGCGTGCGCGATGTGCCGCCACTGCACCAGCGGCCCGCAGCCGATGGCATGGATGACGCGGCAGGGGCCGAGGTAGGGCTCGAGCGCCACCTCACCGATGGGCGCGCCTTCGTCGCCGTAGTGCAAAGGCGCGTCGGCGTGCGCGCCCGTGTGCGGCGAGAAGGTGATCGTGCTCAGGTTCACCGGACAGTTCGGCCCGATGCGCGCGGCCCACTGCAGGCCGAAGGGCGCATCACCCGGGAACACCGGCGAGCCGGGTTGCACCGGGGGCGAGATGTCCCACAGCGTGCGAGGCGGTGCGCGGAGGGGGTCAGAGGCCATGCGATCGATGATATCGCCGGGCGCAATTTAGTTGACAACTAAACTATCTCGCTCCAAGAATGCGCCGCATGACGCCGCCGGGCCCCCCGCTCACGCCAGCCGCCACCGCGCACGTGGACACCTTCGCGCGCGACCGCCTGCCGCCGCCCGAGCAGCTGCCCGAGTTGTTGTTCGAGCTGCCGGAGCTGCAGTTCCCGCCGCGCCTGAACTGCGCCGGCCTGCTGCTCGACCGCTGGGTGGCGCAGGGCCAGGGCGCGCGCCCCTGCGTGCAGGGTCACACCGAGCGCTGGACCTACGCCGAGTTCCAGGCCACCGCCAACCGCATCGCCCACGTGCTGGTGCGTCGGCTCGGCCTGGTACCTGGCCAGCGTGTGCTGCTGCGCGGCGCCAACACGCCCTGGCTGGCGGCCTGCTGGTTCGCGGTGGTGAAGGCCGGCGGCATTGCGGTGGGCAGCATGCCGATGCTGCGGGCGCGCGAGCTGGCGGCCATCGTCAACAAGGCGCAGATCAGCCATGCGCTGTGCGATGCGCGCCTGGCCGATGAGCTGGCCCTGGCGCGCGCCGGCTGCCCCACGTTGCAGCAGGTGCTGCACTTCGGCGGCGATGCGCAGGAACTCGAAACCGCGGCGGCGGGCATGCCCGCGCAGTTCGAGAACACCGACACCGCCGCCGAAGACATCTGCCTGATGGCCTTCACCTCCGGCACCACTGGCGTGCCCAAGGGCACGATGCACAGCCACCGCGACGTGATGGCCGCCTGCGCCTGCTGGCCGCCGCACGTGCTGCGCCCGCGTGCCGACGACGTGTTCATCGGCAGCCCGCCGCTGGCTTTCACTTTCGGGCTGGGCGGGCTGCTGCTCTTCCCGCTGTCGGTGGGCGCAAGCACCGTTCTGCTGGAAAAGGCGGCACCCGACACGCTGCCGGCCGCCGTGCAGGCCTTCGGTGCCACTGTCTGTTTCACCGCGCCCACGGCCTACCGTGCCATCGCGATGGCGCAGATCGCCGCGCGTGAACTTGGCGAGCCCGCGCCCTCTTTGGCCACGCTGCGCAAGTGCGTTTCGGCCGGCGAGGCCCTGCCCGCGGCCACCCGCGCGCTGTGGTTGCAGGCCACCGGCCTGACGCTGATCGACGGCATCGGCTCCACCGAGCTGCTGCACATCTTCATCTCGGCCGACGAAGCCACGGCGCGCCCTGGCGCCACCGGCCTGCCGGTGCCGGGCTACCGCGCCGCCATCCTCGACGAGCAGGGCCAGGAACTGCCGCCCGGCCAGGTGGGCCGCCTCGCCATCCAGGGCCCCACCGGCTGCAAGTACCTGGACGACCCGCGCCAGGCCGCCTACGTGCAAAAAGGCTGGAACCTCACCGGCGACGCCTACCTCGTCGACCCTGTGGACGGCCAGTTCGTCTACCAGGCGCGCACCGACGACATGATCGTCAGCGGCGGCTACAACATCGCCGGCCCTGAAGTTGAAGCGGCGCTGCTGCTGCACCCCGCGGTGGCTGAGTGCGGCGTGGTGGGCGCACCCGATGAAGCGCGCGGCATGGTGGTGAAGGCCTTCGTGGTGCCCAAGCCCGGTCACGAGCCCAGCCCGGCCTTGGCGCAGGCCTTGCAAGACTTCGTCAAGCAGACCATTGCGCCTTACAAGTACCCTCGCGTGCTCGTCTTCCGCAGCGAGCTGCCGCGCACCGAAACCGGCAAGCTCCAGCGCTTCAAGCTCAAGCACCTGGACTGAACCCTCATGCACTTCACCGCCACCCGCACCGTGCGCTTCGCCGAGTGCGACCCCGCCGGCATCGTCTTCTTCCCGCAGTACCTGGTGATGCTCAACACCTTTGTCGAGCAGTGGTTCGACGACGGCCTGCGCATTCCCTACGCCGGCCTCATCGGCGCGCGCCGCACCGGGCTGCCCACGGTGCGGCTGGAGGTCGACTTCACGGCCGTCAGCCGGCATGGCGATCTCATCACCTTCGCTGGCGCGGTGGAAAAGCTCGGCCGCAGCTCGCTCACGCTGGCCGTCAGCTGCCACGCGGGGCCCGATGCCTCGGGCGAGCTGCGCTACCGCGCGCGCCAGGTGCTGGTGTGCACCAGCCTCGAAACGCACCGCCCGCAAGCCCTGCCCGACGACGTGCGGCAGGCGCTCCTGCCGTATGTGATGCCCCCGGAGACCCCCGCATGACGAACACCGTGCTGCAACCCGCCGGCTGGACGGCCCCCCGCGGTTACGCCAACGGCGTGGCGGTGCCTGCCGGCACACAGGTGTTCGTGGCCGGCCAGATCGGCTGGAACGCGCAGCAGCAATTCGAGAGCGATGACCTCGTCGCCCAGGTGCGCCAGACGCTGGCCAACGTGCGCGCCGTGCTGGCCGAGGCCGGGGCGACACCCGCGCACATCTGCCGCATGACCTGGTACCTCACCGACAAGCGCGAGTACCTGGCCCGCGGCCGCGAGATCGGCGCTGCCTACCGCGAACTCATCGGCCACTACGCGGTGGCGATGTCGGCGGTGCAGGTCAGCGCGCTCATGGAAGACCGCGCGCTGGTGGAGATCGAGGTCACGGCGGTGCTGCCGCCGCCGGTGTCATCGCCGGCAGCTTGAAGAACTCGCCCAGCACCTCGCGGTAGCGCGCCTGCGCCAGCGAGTTGGTGTTGTGGTGGGTGCCGCCTTCCACCAGCAGGAAGCGCTTCGGCTCCACGGCTTGCTCGAACAGCGCGCGGCCCAGCTCGGGCCGGATCAGGCTGTCGGCGCTGCCGTGCACCACCAGCACCGGCGCGCCCACCGCGGCAATGCGCGAGGCGGCGTCCAGCCGCTGCGTGATCAGCGGCGCCACCGGCAGCCAGCCCCACTTGAAGGTGCGCACCACCTCCGGGATGGAGGTGAAGGTGTTCTCGACGATGAGCCCGGCCTCGTCGCCGACGCTGGCCGCCAGCTGCACCGCGATGGCGCCGCCCAGCGAGTGGCCGAACACGAAACGCGGCGCGCCCGGCGCCTGCGCCGCCAGCCACTGCCAGGCGGCGCGGGCGTCTTCACCCGCCAGCGCTTCAGAAGGCAGGCCGGCCGAGCTGCGGCCGAAGCCGCGGTAGTCGATGCCCAGCACCGAGAAGCCCAGTTCGTGCATGCGCCGCATGCGTGGAGCGCTGCCGCGCACGTCCCAGCGCGCGCCGTGCAGGTAGAGCAGCACGGGCGCATCAGGGCGTGCCTGGGGCAACCACAGGCCGTGCAGCTTCACGTCTTCTTTCGCCTCGGTGGAGCGGAACTCGATCCACACGTCCTGCATGCCCTCGGCGGCGGCCTGGCCGCCCCACCAGGTGCGCTCACTGGGCTGGAAGATCCACTTGCGCTGCTGCTCGTCCAGCGCGGCGCAGCCGCCCAGCAAGGCCACGCCCGCAGCGCCGGCCAGGCACAGCGCGAGCAGGCTGCGCCAGGGCCGGCGCGGCTTCACGAGGGGGCGGACAGGGGGCGTTACCGAGGGCATACCCGGATGTTGGCACGGGAAGGCCGCCCGCGTGGGCCCTGGGGCTGCCACCCTTGCCGCCGGCGGCCGTTTGTGTAGGCTGCAAGGCGTCTGCTTGGCCTGGGAGAGATCCGATGAAGCCGGTGTCAGAACTGCTGAAGAAGCGCGAGGGCACGCTGTGGCACGTGCGGCCCGATTGCAGCGTCTACGAGGCCCTGGAACTGCTGGCGCAGTACGAGGTGGGCGCGCTGATGGTGATGGAGGCCGGGCGCCTGGTGGGCGTGTTCTCCGAACGTGACTACACGCGCAAGATCGCGCTGCAGGGGCGCAACTCCAAGACCACGCCGGTCTCGGACATCATGACCCGGCAGGTGCTCACCGTCACGCCCAGCACCGGCACGCGCGTGGCCATGCAGCTGATGAGCGTGCGCAAGGTGCGCCACCTGCCCGTGGTGGAGGGCAGCACGGTGCTGGGCATGATCTCCATCCGCGACGTGCTCGACGACATCATCGCCGACCACGAGAGCACCATCGCGCAGCTGGAAAGCTACATCCACTCTTGAGCCTTCGGCGCGGCGATATGTGGTCGCCTGGCGCACAAAGTGAGTGGTGACAGCGAGCCCGTGACTGCGCGCTATGCTCGGGCACCCATGGCCGCCGTCGAAGCCATCGAATCCGCGATCCAGCGCCGCATGCTCAGCGTGGGCGTGCGCAACTCCGCGCGCAGCGTGCCCCTGCTGATGGTGGCGGTGGGTTTCGTGGGCTGGCTGGGCTGGCAAGGCGGAACCCCAGGCGCGGCGCTGGCGGTGCTGCTGCTCGGCGGCAGCGTTTCGCTGTGGCGCTGGCTGCTCTTCCGCCAGCACGGGCGCGTGGATGAAGTCACCCAGGAGCGGCTGCCTTCCATCGCGCGGCAGCTGGAGGCCAATGCCGCCTTGGCCGGGCTGATGTGGGCCGTGGCCACGCTGCTCATCTACCCCACGCTGAAAGGCACCACGGCCACCGTCTACGTGGTGATCGTCTGTGGCTCGGTCACCACGGCGGCGTTTTTCCTGTCCATCGTCGGCCGCAGCTATGCCGTGCTGTCGGCCTTGCAGCTGGGCTCGCTGGGGGTCGTGTCGCTGAGCCCGGGGCCGGTGCATTCCGTGCCGCTGGCGGTGCTGGCGGTGCTGTTCGGGCTGACCATGCACCGGGCGATGCGCGAGTTCCGCAACACCGCGATGGAATCCATGCGCCGCAGTCTGGAGGCCGACGAGGCCAACCATTCGCTGCTGCGCGCCAAGGAAGCGGCCGAAGCGGCCAACGTCGCCAAGAGCCAGTTCCTGGCCACCATGAGCCACGAGATCCGCACGCCCATGAACGGCGTGCTGGGCGCGCTGGAACTGCTGCGCCAGACCTCGCTCGACCTGCGCCAGCGCCGCCTGGTGAAGACGGCCGCCGATTCGGGCGAGTCGCTCATGGACATCCTCAACGACGTGCTCGACCACTCCAAGATCGAGGCCGGCAAGCTCGTGCTGGCACCGGCTCCGATGTCGCTGCACAGCGTGGTGGCCGCCGCGGTGGCGTTGTTCCGCGCCCGCGCCGAGAAGCGCGAGCTGAGCCTGGCGCTCCAGGTGGGCACCCACGTGCCCGACGGCGTGGTCGGCGACGCCCAGCGCCTCAAGCAGGTGCTGCTCAACCTGGTGGGCAACGGCGTGAAGTTCACAGAGCGGGGCGGGGTGACGCTGAGCGTCGACCGCCTGTCCGATGACGACCCCGAGCACCCGCCGCGCCTTCGCTTCACGGTGGCCGACACCGGCATCGGCATCGCACCGCCGGCGCTGGCGCAGATCTTCCAACCGTTCTACCAGGTGGACAGCACGCGCTCGCGCCTGCGCGGCGGCACCGGCCTGGGGCTGGTGATCAGCCAGCGCATCGTCGAGGCCATGGGCGGGCGCATCGAGGTCGCCAGCCGGGTGGGCGGCGGCTCCAGCTTCAGCTTCACGCTCACCATGCCGCTGGCACCACAACTGCCCACGCCCGCCGTGGACAGCGACTTCGCGGGTCTGGACGGCGCACCGGGCCTGCAGGGCGTGGTGCTGCTGGTGGAAGACAACGTCGTCAACCGCCTCATCGGTGCCGAGATGCTGCTGTCCTTCGGCCTGGAGGTGCTGCAGGCCGAAGACGGCGCGCAGGCGCTGGCCCTGCTGGAAAGCCAGCGCGTGGACCTGGTGCTGATGGACATCCAGATGCCGGTGATGGATGGCTACGCCGCCACCCGGGCCCTGCGCGAGCGCGAGACGCGTCTGAAGCTGCCCCGGGTGCCCATCGTCGCGCTGACGGCCAATGCCTTCGACGAAGACGCTGCGCAATCGATGGCCGCGGGCATGGACGCCCACCTGGCCAAGCCCTACTCGCGTGCGCAGCTGCAGGCGCTGCTGCAGCGCTGGCTGTAGCCGCGGCCGCGGGGGCTAGAGCGCCAGGCGCCGGCTCTGCATGGCCAGCAGGCCGTCGAAGATCAGCGTGTCCACGGTCTCGAAGGGCAGGTCGGTGATGGCCACCAGCTTCGGCGCACCGCCGCCGCCCATCAGCAGCAGCGGGGCCAGGCCGGTGCGGGCCTGCAGGCGCCGCGCCTGGCGCTCCACGGCGCCGGCAATGGCGTTGGCGCCGCCGCTCATCAACGCGTCGCTGGTGTTGGTGGGGAAGTCCACCACCTCGCCGGTGGGCACCTTCAGGCCGGCCGTGCCCATCTCAAGCGCCCGTTGCATGAGGCCGAAGCCGGGCAGGATGAGGCCACCGAGGAAGTGGCCCTCGGGGTCCAGCGCGTCCACCGTGACGGCCGTGCCCACCATCACCACCATGGCCGGGCGGGCGGTGCCGCCGCGTTGCACCTCGTGCAGCACGCGTTGGCGCGCGCCGGCCAGGGCCACCCAGCGGTCGGCGCCCAGACGCGTGGGGTGGTCGTAGCCGTTCTTCACGCCGGCTTCTGCCGCGGTGGGCACCACCCAGTGCGGTTCGATGTCCCAGAGTTCGAGCTGTTCTTCCACGCGGCGGCGGATGGCCTCGCCTGCCACGGCGCAGCCCAGCATGCTGTGCGGCGCGGGCAGCTCGCGCCATTGCGTCTCGGCCAGGTCGTCGATGGTCTCGAGGAACACCGCGCCGTGGTGCAGCAGCACCGCGCCGGGCTGGGGGTTGGCGTAGAGCGCCCACTTCAGGCGGGTGTTGCCGATGTCGATGGCCAGGAAGCTCATGGGCGGGCGCGGGCGGCGGCCCGGGGCGGTAGCGGCGGAATTGGGGCGCGAGGTTAGCAGCGCGGCTGCCGCCGCTGCCGCGTCGGGCGCCATGGCATCATGCCGGATTGACGTTTACGTCAACGTCAAGTGGGGCGCCGGCGCCGTCTTTGCGGCAACGAGCCCTGTGATGTCTGATCCAGCAAGCGAGTCGCCCGCCATGACCGACCTCTCCGCCGAAGCCCGCGCCCTGGCCAACTACCGGCCCACGAACAAGGTGCGTTTCGTCACCGCGGCCAGCCTCTTCGACGGGCATGACGCGGCCATCAACATCATGCGGCGCATCCTGCAGGGCATGGGTGCGGAGGTCATCCACCTCGGCCACAACCGCAGCGTCGACGAGGTGGTGACGGCCGCGCTGCAGGAAGATGTGCAGGGCATCGCCATCAGCAGCTACCAGGGCGGGCACGTCGAGTACTTCAAGTACATGGTGGAGCTCCTGCGCCAGCGCGGTGGGGCGCACATCCAGGTCTTCGGCGGCGGCGGCGGCGTCATCGTGCCGGCCGAGATCCGTGAGCTGCAGGCCTATGGTGTGGCGCGCATCTACAGCCCCGAAGACGGCCAGCGCATGGGGCTGCAGGGGATGATCGGTGAGATGGTCATGCGCTGCGACCACGACCTCTCGGCGCACGCCCCGCAGCGCGTGGCCGCGCTGCAGGGCCACAGCGACGCGGCCTGGCGCGCCCTGGCCCAGGCCCTGACCGCGCTGGAGAACGGCAAGGCCGACGCCGGCTTCAAGGCCGAGCTCGCTGCGGCCGCGCAGGGCGCGAAGGTGCCCGTGCTCGGCATCACTGGCACGGGCGGCGCGGGCAAGAGCAGCCTCACCGACGAACTCATCCGCCGCATCCGCCTGGACCAGGGCGACGCGCTGCGCATCGCCGTCATCAGCATCGACCCCAGCCGGCGCAAGAGCGGCGGCGCCTTGCTGGGCGACCGCATCCGCATGAACGCCATCTCGCCCTGGAGCCAGGGCGCGCGGGTCTTCATGCGCAGCCTCGCCACGCGCGATTTCGGCAGCGAGATCAGCCAGGCCCTGCCCGACGCGCTGTTGGCTTGCAAGGCCGCGGGCTTCGACCTCATCGTCGTGGAAACCTCGGGCATCGGCCAGGGCGACGCCGCCATCGTGCCGCTGGTGGACGTGCCGCTCTACGTGATGACGCCCGAGTTCGGCGCGGCCAGCCAGCTGGAGAAGATCGACATGCTCGACTTCGCCGAGTTCGTGGCCATCAACAAGTTCGACCGCAAGGGCGCGGCCGACGCGCTGCGCGACGTGGCCAAGCAGGTGCAGCGCAACAAGGAAGCCTGGGGCACGAAGACCGAAGAGATGCCGGTCTTCGGCACCATGGCCAGCCGCTTCAACGACGATGGCGTCACGGCGCTCTACCAGGCGTTGCGGCCGCGTCTGGCGGCGTTGGGGCTCAAGACGAGCGAAGGCCGCCTGCCCTTGGTCGCCACGCGCCACAGCACGCACCAGGTGCCCATCGTGCCCGGCGCGCGCGTGCGCTACCTGGCCGACATCAGCGACACCGTGCGCGGCTACAAGCGCAAGGCCATCGCCCAAAGCCGCCTGGCCCGTGAGATCCAGCAGCTGCGCGCCACCGCGAAGATGCTGCTCACCGACAAGCCCGGCCGCCACCGCGCCGTGGAGGCCGTGGACGACCTCGCCGCGCAGCGCGAAGCGCTGCTCGACCCGCAGGCCAAGAAGCTGCTGGCGATGTGGCCCGAGATGCAGAAGGCCTACGCGGGCGACGAGTACGTCGTGAAGATCCGCGACAAGGAAATCCGCACCGCGCTGACCCACACCACGCTCTCGGGCAACAAGATCCGCAAGGTGGCCTTGCCCCAGTACGAGTGCGAGGGCGAAGTGCTGAAGTGGCTGCTGCTCGACAACGTGCCCGGCAGCTTCCCCTACACCGCCGGCACCTTCGCCTTCAAGCGCGAAGGTGAAGACCCGACGCGCATGTTCGCCGGCGAAGGCGACGCCTTCCGCACCAACCGCCGGTTCAAGCTGCTGAGCGAGGGCATGCCGGCCAAGCGCTTGAGCACCGCGTTTGACAGCGTCACGCTCTACGGCAACGACCCCGACCCGCGGCCCGACATCTACGGCAAGGTGGGCAACAGCGGCGTCAGCATCGCCACGCTGGACGACATGAAGGTGCTCTACGGCGGCTTCGACCTCACGCACCCGGCCACGTCGGTCAGCATGACGATCAACGGCCCGGCGCCCACCATCCTGGCGATGTTCATGAACACCGCCATCGACCAGAACCTCGACAAGTTCAAACTCGACAACGGCCGCGAGCCGACGGACGACGAGGCCCAGAAGATCCGCGCCTGGACGCTGGCCAACGTGCGGGGCACGGTGCAGGCCGACATCCTGAAGGAAGACCAGGGCCAGAACACGTGCATCTTCAGCACCGAGTTCAGCCTCAAGGTGATGGGCGACATCGCGCAGTGGTTCGTGCAGCACGACGTGCGTAACTTCTACTCGGTGAGCATCAGCGGTTACCACATCGCCGAGGCCGGGGCCAACCCGATCAGCCAGCTGGCCTTCACGCTGAGCAACGGCTTCACCTTCGTGGAGGCCTACCTCGCGCGCGGCATGCACATCGACGATTTCGCGCCCAACCTGAGCTTCTTCTTCAGCAACGGCATGGACCCCGAGTACACGGTGCTGGGCCGCGTGGCGCGCCGCATCTGGGCCGTGGCGATGCGCGAGCGTTATGGCGCCAATGAACGCAGCCAGAAGCTGAAGTACCACGTGCAGACGAGCGGCCGGTCACTGCACGCGCAGGAGATCCAGTTCAACGATATCCGCACCACGCTGCAGGCGCTGATCGCGATCTACGACAACTGCAACTCGCTGCACACGAACGCCTTCGACGAGGCCATCACCACGCCCACCGAAGACAGCGTGCGCCGCGCGATGGCCATCCAGCTCATCATCAACCGCGAGTGGGGCCTGGCGAAGAACGAGAACCCCAACCAGGGCGCTTTCGTCATCGACGAGCTCACCGAGCTGGTGGAAGAGGCGGTGCTGGCCGAGTTCGAGAAGATCGCCGAACGCGGCGGTGTGCTGGGCGCGATGGAAACCGGCTACCAGCGCAGCAAGATCCAGGAAGAGAGCATGCACTACGAAATGCTCAAGCACACCGGCGAGTACCCCATCATCGGCGTGAACACCTTCCGCAACCCCAAGGGCGACCCGGTGCCCGAGAGCATCGAGCTCGCGCGCAGCACCGAGGACGAGAAGCAGAGCCAGCTGCGGCGCCTGCAGGCCTTCCACGAGCGCCACGCGGCGCAGGCACCAGCCATGCTGCAGCGCCTGCAGCAGGCGGTGATGGCGAACGACAACGTCTTCGCTGTGCTGATGGATGCGGTGCGCGTGTGCAGCCTGGGGCAGATCACCAACGCGCTGTTCGAGGTGGGCGGGCAGTACCGGCGCAGCATGTGAGGCCGCGTGGCGCCGCGCCGCGGGCCTACTTGCGGCTGTTGTCCAGCGAAGGCAGGGGCGTGTGGCCCAGGTCGGAGGCCAGCGCCTCGTAACGCGCCGCCAGCGCCGGCTGGCCGGTGCGCCGGTAGTGCAGCGCGAGCTGGTAGCTGGCCTGGGCGTCGCGCAGCAGCGCCGCCAGCTGCATCCAGCCGACATAGCGGCGCGTGCCATGGGCCTCGTCGTGCGCGCGGCTGGCTTCGGCCAGCCGCACGGCCGCGGCGCGGTCGCCCAGGGCGGCCAGGCGCAGGTCGCTTTGCAGTGCGGTGCCGGCTTCGGTGAAGCTGCTTCTGAAGATCAGCACGTCCCTGGCGCGCAGCAACTGCACCACTTCGGCGGCCGCGGCGCGCTGGGTGGCCACGTCGCTGGCGCCGGGGTGCAGGCGCAGGTAGGCGTCGGCCGCCCGCACGATGTCGCTGGGCCACAGCGCCCGCTCGAAGGCGGCACGCAGGGCCGCGGCGTCGCCCAGGGCCAGCGTCTCCGGGCTGCCAGGGGCGGGCAGGGCGGCCGAGCCGTCACGCGGCTGCGCACCGGCCAGCCCCAGCCAGGCCAGCAGCAGCGCCAGGGAAACGGTCTTGCGCATGGCAACCTCCGGATTCACGTGCCGGAGTTTCGACCGTCGTGCCGCGGCGCTGTAGGTCGCAAGGCGTGACGCCGGTCACGCACGGCGGCTTCAGCCGATGCGGCGCCAGTGCATCACCCAGTCGTGCATCCAGGTCTGGCCGCCATCGGCCGAGTAGACCTGCCGCCAGCGGCAGACGCCGTTGCCGATGCAGTCCCACACACCCATCGACCGCATGGGCTTGCCGTTGTCGTCGTAGCTGCTGGCGAAGATGCCGGCGCCGTTCTCGAAGCTGCCGGTCTGGCCGGGTGCGGTGACCACACCGCTCTTGGCGTTGACCCAGTGGTCTGACCACTGGCGCTGCGCCACGTCCAGCATGCGCAGGCCCAGGCCGCTGAAGTCGCGCGCCGGGATCAGCAGTTCCTCGACGCTGCCGATGCCACCCAAGATGGACCAGCAGCGCGCTTCGCCATCGAAGCGGTCCCAGGTGTCGCCGCGGCGCTTGAGATGGCGGATGCGCCAGCGGCCATCCAGAAAGGCGAAGTCGCCGGGCCGGCCTGGCGCGGGCGTGGCCGGCGTTGGGGGCACGGGGTCGAAGCGCGGGGTGTCGGCATCGATCATCGAGTCGTCAAGCATGGGGGCGGCCTCGGCAGCGTTGAAAAGGTGGGAGGCCATGCCCGCAGCGAGCCCTGCTGCGCCCTGTAGCAGGCGGCGGCGCCGGGGGCCTGCGTCTCGCGGGTCGTGGGCAGTGGGGGCGGAGCGGGTTTCAAAGGCCATGCAGGCATCTTGCAAGCATGAACATGACACGCGATGTCAGCTAATCTGCACCCATGCGATCCAGCCGCCTGCTTTCCATCCTGTTGCGCCTGCAACTGCGCGGCCGTGTGACGGCCGCCGAACTGGCGCGCGAGTTCGAGGTGGCGGTGCGTACCGTCTACCGCGATCTCGACGCGCTCAGCGCCGCGGGCGTGCCGGTGCGCGCCGACCGCGGCCGCGGAGGCGGCATCACCTTGCCCGCCGGCTGGCGCACGCAGCTGACCGGCTTGACACCGCACGAGGCGCGCAGCGTGCCGCTGGCGGGCCTGGCGGGCGCTGCGCGAGACCTGGGCCTGGGCAGCGAGACCGCCGACGTGCAGCTCAAGCTGCTGGCCAGCCTGCCGCCCGATGCCGCGGCCGACGCCGGGCGCATCGCCGAGTGTTTCCACGTCGATCCCTTGCCCTGGTACCACCGCGCCGAGCCTCTGCCGCTGCTGCCAGCCCTGGCCGGTGCGGTGTGGCAGGGGCTGCGTGTGCGCGTGGCCTACGAGAGCTGGGCCGGCCTGGGCGAGCGCACGCTCTCGCCGCTGGGCCTGGTGCTCAAGGGAGGGCTGTGGTACCTGGTGGCCTGCGCCAGCGGGCGGGGTGCAGCGGCCGCGCCGCGCACCTACCGCGTCAGTGGCATCCGGCAACTGCAGGTGCTGCAGCGGCCGGCGCGGCGGCCGGCGGGCTTCGTGCTGGCAGCGCACTGGCCGGCCTCGGTGGCCGCTTTCGAGGCGCGTCTGATGGCCGGCCGCGCGACGGTGCGGATCTCGCCGGAAGGCCTGCGCATCCTGCGCAGCGTGCAGCCCGCGGCGGCCGACGAGGCCTTGCGCACCCAACGTCCGGCGCCGCCGGCCGGGTGGGTGCAGGCCGAGATCCCGATCGAGACCCCGGCCTATGCCGCGCGGCAGCTCATGCGCCTGGGCACCGAGGTCGAGGTGCTGGCGCCGCCTGCGCTGCGCGCCGCGCTCGCGCAGGAGGCGGCGGCGGTGGCCCGGCGGCACCGGGCCCGAGAAAGTGCAAGGCGAAGCACCGCCTGATGCCCCGGGCAGGGCCTTGGGCCTTCATGCAGAATCGGCCGCGACCCGTTCGCTGGAGCATGCATGGCATACCGGTGGAGCCTGGAAGGGCCTGCCTTCGAATTCCCCTCGCCCTATGGCACCGAGAACCGGTTCCTGGTGTGGCGGGGCTATGCGCTCATCGCGCTGGCTTTGGTGATCGCGGCGGTGGTGTCCTTCGTCGGCGGCGAGGTGCCCGAGCTCACCGTGACGCTGGACAAGCCGCCCGAGCCGGCCAGCGCCGTGCCGCACCTGGTGGCGGCGATGCTGCTGCTGATGCTGGGCGCGCGCGATCTCTGGAAGGCCTCGGCCCAGCGCCAACTGTTGCTGGCCCCCGGGCAGCCGGCCTCGCTGATGCCCGAAGTGCCGCGCGAGGGCTCGGGCCTGAGCACCGGCGCCGCCAGCCTGCAGCGCCTGCTGGAAGTGGGCGAACACCGCGCCCCCGACGTGCAGGGCCGCTACGCCGCGGCCTTGCGGCTGCTGGGCCCTGAGCTGGCCCATGCGCCCAGCACCCTGCACGACCACCTGCGCGTGCGCTTCTCGCACCTGCTGCTGGCGCTGGGCCTGGCGCTCGTGCTGGCGGTGTCTTTCTTCGCCTTCAGCACGGCGCCCGCGCAGGGCGTGGCCGCGCTGGGGCCCTTGCTGGCGTGTGCCGGCGTGCTGGCGGCGCGCGCCCTGCACCCCGAGCACAAGGCCATGCCGGTCTGGCTGGTGTTGCTGCTGGTGCTGCTGGCGGGGGTGTTCGCGGGCCTGCTGGGCTGGTTTGCCGAGGCGCTGCCGCGTTCGGCCTCGGTGCCGAAGCTGGGCCTGCCGCTGGCCGGCACGGTGATGCTGTTCAGCGTGATGCTCTTCGAAGGCCTGGGCGTGCTGGCCGCGCGCGCTCAATTGCAAGCCCCCTGGCTGCCGGCGGTGGCGCCTGAAGAAACGCCCGCCGACACCGATGCCGACCCCGAGCAGCTGATGCGCGATGTCGATCTCGAACTGCACCGCCAGTGGACCGAGGGCATTCCCAACCGCCGTTACGGCTGGCTCACGCCGCAGCTGCCGCGCGGTGCCGCGAGCGGGCGCTTCCAGGCGCTGGTGCTGGAAGAGTCGCAGCCGCTGGTGGCCACGGCCCCGATGGCGCGTGCCGGCCAGGTCCTCAGCCGCGGTGCCAGCGCCGTGGACGCGCTGCCGGTGCCGCCTGCACCCACCCAGACGCAGCCGCGCGCCGCGCTGCTGGCCCTGAACGTGGGCGGCCTGGTCTGGAGCCTGGCTGGCAGCGTGGCCTGGCTGTGGCTGGCCAGCGCCCACATGCTGAACCCGACCGCCTCGTGGGTGCCGGCGGCCAGCGGCATTGCGGCGCTGGCCGTGGGCGGCTACGCGCTGCGCATCGGGCACCTGCTCTGGAGCCGCGTGGAGGTGGTCTCCACCCTCACCTGGCTGGAGTTGGAAGGCGCCTGGGCGCGTGGGTCGGAGGCTCAGCGTGGCCGCGACGAAGCTGCCGCACGCACCCAGGGATGGCAGTTGCGCGGCCGGGTGGCCGTGCTGCGCTCGATGTTCTATGCCGCGGCGCCGCACGGCCCGGGCAGCCGCGTGATGCTGGCCCTGGCGGCCCACCGCGCCGGTGCCACCGCTTGGCTCAACACGGTGCAGGAGCTCGCGCGCAAGGCCGCGCCGGTGGCCGCGCCCGCTGCGGCCGTACCGCCGGCCCCGGTGCGC
>VYLK01000520.1_pt1 | contig 23810 bp, 29 predicted proteins | sample 5114321 | NCBI WGS metagenome assembly VYLK01 (sample SAMN12291792, study PRJNA351875) | freshwater metagenome | isolation source: freshwater lake | place: USA: Michigan, MSU2 Lake | collected 2011-08-16
CTCACAGATGCGGTCCTGCGCAGAGGCGAAGTTCTTCTTGGCCAACTGTCCAAGCGTCAAGATGGACGGCAACTCCGACGGAACCCCTTGCGAACAGCAGTGGTGCACCAGTGCCTTCGCAAAATAGCGAGGCCTAACCCCTCGCTCAGCCCCCGACCCGCTACAGCAGGCGTTGTAAGCCCGGTCCGTGCCAGCGGTAGCATCATCACGAACCGGGCTTACAACACCTGCCTCCGCGGTCGGGGTTAGCTCGAACGTTAGGCCGCACACAGCGGGCATGAGCATTCGAACTACCTCGGCTTTCCAAAATGCCCGCCGCGCTTAAATCCAGGCGTCGGCATATGCGCGCTCCGGCCGGCGATCAGCGCACGAAACTTACACCAGCGAACCTCGCCGGGCCCTCCGCGGCGCGCGCCCGGGGACTCCGTTGGTCATGTCAGCGCTGCGCGGGATCCGCTCGCGCCTCACCTAGATCTCGCGTCAGCCAGTTCATCGTTTCGCCGCTGGGAACCAAACTGTGCCGCTGGCCAAGGTGGTCAGCGGCGGCGAAGGAATCCTCTGCCTTCGCAGGGAAACCGCGCTGAGGCCTCAGCAAAGCCCGGCTCACCAAACGTTGCAGCGTCCGGCGTGCGGCCTAACCCTTCGCTCAACCGCGACCCCACACGGCAAGCCGCTTGGGCGTCGTGGCGCCTTGGCTTATGCTGCGCCACGCCGCCCAAGCGCCTTGCCGCGCGGGTCGCGGTTAGCTCAAACGTTAGGCCCCAGAAATGAAGCATCTGCAACGCGTCATCGCCTTCGTGTACGGCTTCGTGCTCATGTACTTCGTCAGCATCTGGTTCACCGGCTTCATGTCAGCCCGGACCATCTCGACGGAGTACTTCAAGTTCTTCCGCAGCCTCGGCCCCAACGGCCTGGAAACTGGACATGCGCTACTGGGGGTTGGCCTGCACCTCATTCCCACACTACTGCTGCTCTTGGCAGGCATTCTTGGGGCGGTGTATCTGTGCGCGCCAGAGAAGCGCAGATCAGCGGCTGCATGCGTCATAGCAGGCGCCGTGGCAAGCTATCTTTTCTGGATTGCCTTCTACGCATCTGAGTTCAGCTTGTTCGCAGTGTTCCTCCCGCTTGTCGCAGCGCCCTGGTGGGCATGGCCATCCATCGTCACACCGCTCTTTGCTCTGGCTGTTGCGGGCGGCGTCGCACTCACTCCGCGCAACTTACGCACTGGGGCCTAACCCCTCGCTCAGCCCCCGACCCGCTACGGCAGGCCGTCTTGCCCGCGCGGCGCGCTGGCTTATGCTGCACCGCACGGGCAAGCCGTCCTGCCGCAGCGGTCGGGGTTAGCTCGAACGTTAGGCGTCACACAGAATGCTGCACGCGCGCCCCACCTGCACAAAGTCAGACTCCATGAAGCTTCTACTTGTTCCGGCTATGTCCCTTCTTCTAGCTGGCCAGGCCGACGCGCAGAACGACTCCAAGGACGTAGCTGCGAGAATTAGTGCCGTTTGCCCAACCATGCTGGAGAGCCTACTTGGCACCGCCTCACTAACTAAAGCAACGAGGCAGCGGCCAATCTCGTCTTCGGTCGTGTGCTCCTGCACCATGAAGCGTTTGGAGAAAGACGAGAAGTTGAGCGAGTACCTTAACTCACCTACACGCGACCTCGCCTCCGAAAGCCGCAACGAGGCCCTCCAGGCCTACCTGTCACTTCTTGCCGCGTCGTCTTTCTATGCTTGCTTAGCGCCTGAGTTGGAAGCCAGCAAAAATGCAATCAGTCTCGTGAGGTGAGCGAGTGACGCCTAACCCCTCGCTCAGCCCCCGACCCGCTACGGCAGGCCACGCCCGCCGCGAAGCGGGCTTGCCTATGCTCCGCTTCGCGGCGGGCGCGTCCTGCCTCCGCGGTCGGGGTTAGCTCGAACGTTAGGCCTCAACAGTGAGCATCCACGCCGCCCTAAGCCTCCTCCTCGAAGAGTACGCGCAAGCTCGGTCACAAGCGTTTGCCAAGAACGCGATGGCAGACATGCTCCGCGTAGACATTCCGAAGGAGATCGCTGAAGCCGTCGGGAACGAGGCCCGGTACGAAGTTGATGGCAGCCCCGGCAAAGGAAACTGGGCAGACGTACCTTGGGTTGCTGTACTAGACCGCCTTGTGACTGAAACCGCACAGCAGGGCTACTACCTTGTTTACCTTGCGAACGAGGACTGCTCTGGCGTCTACCTATCGCTGAATCAAGGAGTCACCACAGTACGCCAGCAGTACGGCGTGTCCACGAAGAAGGCCTTGGCCACACGTGCGAAGGACTTTCTTGCTCGTCTGGGCAATCTGACCAAGGGGCTGACCTGCGGTCCCATTGACCTGGGTGTGAAGAAGGGTTTGGGCGCAGACTACCAGCAAGGCTCTGTGTGTTCCGTCTTCTATTCACGCGAAAGCCTGCCAAGCGAAGAAGTTCTGGAGTCAGACCTGGAACGCTTCCTCGGCTTGTACCGGCATCTCGTCGAGAACGAGTCCAGCCTCTACCTTCGCGCGGATACCGAGGACGATGAAGCTGGTCTCGAGCCTGAGAAGCTGAAGCGGCTCCGGGAACACAAGCGAATCGAACGAAACCGCAAGCTCGCAGCCAAGGTCAAGAAGCTTCAAGGGTACACATGCAAAGCCTGTGGTTTCAACTTCGAGAAGGCATACGGCACACTTGGCGCTGACTTCATTGAGGCCCACCACCTCACTCCCCTAAGCGAGTTGAAGGGAGATGCAGTGCTACTGGACCCAAGGCGTGACTTCAGTGTCCTGTGCTCGAACTGCCACCGAATGATTCACCGTAGCGAATTCGTGAATCGAGTCGACGAGTTCCGTGCAAAGTACGTCGTCAAGGTTGAGGCCTAACCACTCGTTGCACCCCGGACCCGCTACGGCAGGCGGTGTAAGCCCGGTGTGTGCCAGCGGTAGCATCGTCACACACCGGGCTTACACCGCCCGCCTCCGCGGGCCGGGTGAACTCGAACGTTAGGCCTCACGAATACCACTCTTGACACGCATCGCATTACTTGCCATCCGCCTCTACCAACGGTGGATCTCTCCGATCAAAGGCTTCTCCTGCGCCTACCGCGTTCACACAGGCCGCAGCGGTTGTTCCGAGTTGGGCTACAGAGCTATCCGTAGGTTTGGCCTGCTCGGCGGCACAGATGTTCTCAACGTAAGGCTGGCCCTATGTTCCGACTGCCACGCCGAACGGAAGGCCATATCCTCCAAGAGGAGAGCCCAGCTTGGCTCATGCGATCCTCCATGCGACATACCCTGCGACGGCAAGGACGCTCGCTGCCTTGACGGGCTCTGCGACTGTCTGGACTGTGTGGACTGCGACTGGAAGAAAAAGACAAACGACCCTCCAACCCGCCAGCAACGACGAGACCACCGTCAGCGAGTCCGCGAGCAGCGAACCCGAGAGAAGCAACGTGAGGCCTAACCCCTCGCTCAGCCCCCGACCCACTACGGCAGGCGTCGTAAGCCCGGCGCCCGCCGTTCGTAGCATCATCGGTCACCGGGCTTACGCCACCTGCCTCCGCGGTTTCGACCCCAACAAGGATCGCCTCAACCTCGAGAAGCATGGCTTGAGCCTCAGCCTGGCCGAAGGGCTTGACTGGGAAGCTGCCCTGCTCTGGATCGATGACAGGCAGGACTACGGGGAGATGCGAGTCTTGGCCCTCGCACCTAAAACCGAGATCCTGTACTACGTCGCCTTCGTAGACCGAGCCGACGTAAGAAGAATCATCAGTCTTCGGCGCGCCAACCGACGAGAGGTCAAGCGGTATGTCCAAGCCCTTGAAGAAGCAGACGATCAAGATGCCTAGCCTCGCGGAGGATCGGAAGATCACCGCTGCAGCCAAGGCTGACCCAGACGCGCAGCCGCTCACAGGCAAGCAGCTCGCGGGCATGGTTCCAGCACGTGCACTCCGCGGCCGCCCTCCGTCCGCGAACCCAAAGCAACTCGTCTCGGTGCGCTATAGCCCAGAGGTGATTGAGTTCTTCCGTTCAACCGGCGAAGGCTGGCAGTCACGCATGGACGGTGTGCTGAAGCAGTACGTCGAAACACAATCCAAACGACGACCACGCGGCGACGCCTAACCCCTCGTTGCACCCCGGACCCGCTACGGCAGGCGTTGTAAGCCCGGCGTGCGCCAGCCGTAGCATCGTCACACACCGGGCTTACAACCCCTGCCTCCGCGGTCCGGGTGAACTCGAACGTTAGGCTGCGCACCCACTGTTTCAGACGCCCGCGCTGTGAAGAGTGCCGTCACCCATTCCTCCAATCGCTAGATGCTGGAACCATGAAACGCCAAGCGAACGCCCAGGAGTTGTTGGAGGAGTCCGCTTCCCTCTTGCGAGGCATCAGAGATGCCTGTACCAAAGCGCAAACCACTGAGTCAATAGTCGTACTCGCTCGCCCCAAGGTTAAGAGTTGCCTAGAGCATTTACGAAGCTCATTGGACTATATTGGTCATGACTTGTCAGAGACCACGAACCCAAACAAGAGACCAAAGAAGCTCTACTTTCCGTACGGTTCGAACCAAAAACTGTTTCTGGAGAGCCTTGAGCGAAACCTTCCGGGACTTGATCCGAAGTATCTGCCGATTATTGAGTCGTTACAGCCCCACGTTTGCGGCGACGATTGGCTAGTACGACTGTGCCATGTGACAAACTTCAATAAGCATGTGAGTCTTCAGGAGCAAGAGAGGAAGAACAGCCCCGAATCGTCAACAAAACTTGGGAACCTTATTCACATGGAGGGTGGCACAGTAGAGATTGGAAATCTAATCATCGACGGAGTACGCGCGAATCCAAAAGGTCCGTTGATTCTAAATTCAAGCAGGACAGTTGCAGAAATTCAGAGCAATCTATCTCTGCCCATACCAGTCTCGCGTAAGTATAAGTGGGTCAAGTTCGTTTTGACAGGAAGCCAAATCGACGTAGCGGAACTACTAGAAAGATCGCATCACGAGATCTCTCAGTTCACTGCAAACATATATTCAATCTGAATGCCAACCCGATCGGCGCAGCCTAACCCCTCGCTCAAGCGGAGCGCCAACGGCATGCCACTAGGCCCGGTCTGGCGGTACACGGTACATTTTCGCCAGCCCGGGCCTAGCGTCCTGCCGTCGTCGCCCGCTTAGCTCGAACGTTAGGCCTCAAAACCAAAAACACGTCGCATGCGCCGTTTTCTCCTTCGAGCACTGGCTATCCTCATCGCCTCAATCACCACGTTGGCCGGTGGGTTGTACGCTGTGTTTGCAGTCGCTTGGCTGCAGGCGCCTGTGCCAAAGGTAGTTCTCGTGACACTGGTCCTCTGTGCGGTTCCTGCGGCGGTGTCCTGGGGCCTGCTGCGCGCAGCCAAACGCTTCCCAACCAGCGTGCCTACAAAGACCTGAGTGCAGGTCAATGAGTCTTCCTGCCTCGAAGAACCCTCCAAAATAGTTTCGCTGGCGTCATCAAGGGCACCAGATCAAAAAGCCTGCCGTACTCGGAAGCATGGTTTCCGCCACCACTCAAGCAATGCCTTCAGCATCTGAATCAGCAGAAACAGCCGCAGCCCTTCACTTTGCGCATCGTCACATTGAGGCCTAACCCCTCGCTCAGCCCCCGACCCGCTACGGCAGGCGTTGTAAGCCCGGTACGTGCCAGCGGTAGCATCATCACGCACCGGGCTTACAACACCTGCCTCCGCGGTCGGGGTTAGCTCGAACGTTAGGCGTCACACGGCACCGCTATGGGTATCTCGCTCGCATGGGTCGCAGTCGAAGGGCTCCCGCTTGATCAAGCTTTGCAGCGTCTCCTCCTGTCTCGAACAGGAGAGGCCTGCGAGTTCCAGCATGTTGACGTGAGTTTCCACCCGCTCCCACAGAATTGGCTTCTGGTTACCGGCATGGGGTGCGATCATCGAGTCATTCGACCCGAAAGTATGTCGGCCGTCTCGGCAGGCTGTCGCGCAGTCGCCTGCTCTGTAGAGGAGCACGTCAACTTCGCTTCAACTGAACTTTGGGAGAACGGTCAACGAACGTGGCACGTACAGCACGAGGGCGAGCGAGATGCAGAGAACATCTCACATGCTGGCTCACCGCCTCAGCGCCTTTTTGACTTGCTGGCCACTGTTGAGTCTGGGGACAGCGAGAACCTTGACGGTCACTTCCACATGGATATTCCTCTGCTACTTGCGAAGGAACTTGCTGGGTTCCGGCACGATGAGTACAACCCAGACATCGACAGCACTCCTTTTGAGAAACTTGCGAATTTGGCGCAAAAACGTCCTTGGTGGCGCTTTTGGAAGTGACGCCTAACCCCTCGCTCAAGCGGAGCGCCAACGGCAGGCCACCAGGCCCGGTCTGGCGGTACGCGGTACATTCTCGCCAGCCCGGGCCTGGCGTCCTGCCGCTGTCGCCCGCTTAGCTCGAACGTTAGGCGTCACAGTACCGACCGCTGCAGCACGCTCATGTTCCACGAAACATGCGCCGAATTGCTCTCACACAGAGAAAGCCCAGACACATGCCCGACTATGACTTCTTGTCACTTGATGACAAAGAATTCGAACAACTAGCGCTGCAACTTCTAGGCGCACAAGAGGGCATCGTCTATGAGCGATTTAAGCCAGGCAAGGATGGGGGAATAGACGGCCGTTACTTCAGTTCAAGCGGGAATACGATCGTTCAGTGCAAACATTGGGCACGCTCTGGCTATGCACCTCTTGTTCGCACGCTTCGCAATGACGAACTGCCCAAGGTTCATCGACTAAAGCCAACCCGCTATGTGCTCGTCACCTCGCTTCCCTTATCACCTTCGAACAAGACAGAGATTCGATCCATCTTTTCTCCATACATCAAGAGCGACGCCGATGTAGTCGGGAGAGAGGCACTAAACGATCTGCTTTCATTGCATCAATCCATCGAACGGGCAACCATAAAGCTTTGGCTGCATAGCGTCACGGTACTTAGCCAGATTGCGTCACTAGCTCTTGTGGGGCGAAGCGCCTTCATCCTTGGAGAAATGCGCCGAAAGCGAGCTCGCTATGTTGAGACTGCGTCGCACAAGCTGGGCATCTCTCGCCTGACCGAGCATCACGTTGTCCTCATTACGGGAGAGCCCGGCGTAGGAAAAACTACACTGGCCGAACAACTATGTCTTGATCACGTACTAAACGGCTTTCAGTTGTGCGCAGCCGCAAAGGACGTAGAGGAACTGGAAGCAGCATACCTGGAGGAGGCAAAGCAAGTCTTCTATTTCGACGACTTTCTTGGACGTACCTTTCTGGAGGCCATCGGCAGGCACGAAGACTCGCACATCGTCGGGTTCATCAAGAGAATTCGCGCAGATGGTAGCAAGCGGCTTGTGCTGACCTCACGAACAACCATTCTAAATCGCGGCAAGTCTCTGACCGATCTCTTTCGTATCGAGAATGTTGATAGACACGAGCTTGAACTACAAGTGGGGAAACTTAGCCCGCTCGATAAGGCACGGATCCTCCATAGCTGCATTTGGCACTCCGGCTTAGGCCCAAGCCATGTGGAGGAAATTGTCCGCGAGAGCAAGTACATGTACGTCATTGCCCATCGCAACTTTAATCCACGGCTTATTTCCTTCATAACCGACCCAAATCGACTTGCCTCTGTACAGCCAGCGGGCTATTGGGCTTACATCACGTCGAAACTAGACAATCCGGCGGAGATTTGGGGCGACGTCTACGACCAACAGATGTCAGACGTCCAAAGATTTCTTCTGCTTCTTGTTGTCGTCAACGGCGGCGACATCTCCGAAAGCGACCTACTCTCTGCGTTCCAAAGATTCCTTAGAACACCATATGCAGCGAGGATTCAGGGTGACGCTGACTACCAGCGGAACATCCAGATTCTCATTGGTTCGCTGCTGAACCGCACACTTGACGCAAAAGACGAATCCGCATTCGACTTGTTCAACCCTTCCGTATCAGATTTTGCGCTACCTCGCGTTGCTGCCGATGGAGAACTTCTCTCCACTCTGGCCTTGGCACTAAGAACGAAGCAGATGATTCGCTACCTAAGTCGGTCGATTCAGCGCGGGAAGGTCCCAAAGGCTACGGCCAAGACAGTTGCTCGGCGCTTCGCACAAGATGTCTTGGCCGTAGGCTGCGATACCCAGAGCGCTGTTGTTCAGATCGAGATGCTCGAAGTTGCAACTCAGCAGAACCCCGACTCCGAGGAGACAAAATCCGCCGTGGTACGGCTTCTCACCGAGGTCCAAAGCCAGGATGATGGGTCGACCTACATAGCCGCAATCTCGCCGCTTCTTCGATATGGAGTAGCGTACGAGCTGTTTAACATCGACTTCATTCGCCTCTTTCTTAACGACCTTGAAGCCGATTGGTTCAGCCTAGAGGATGTTAGAGAGCTCTTCCGACTCGCGAATGAGATGTCCAGCGACGCCGACCGCGACATTCTGCTGGACGCATTCAAGCCTGTAGCTCTTGAAGTTCTGGGCGAGATCATTGACGAGGAGATGAGGGACCGAGACATTCTTGATGGCGTTTTTGATGAGAACGATGCCGAGGACGCTGCAGAGAAGGTCCGCGACGCGATAGCTGACCTGTGCGCAGATATTGGCGTGGAGGCCGACTCGTTCGAAATTGATGCGCTTTGTCGCCGCGTGGATGTCGAGAGCATCATTGAGAGCAACATTCGACGCGCCAGCCGGGACGATGACTATCGCGAAATCGGACGCGACAGTGCCTCTGGTCCGAGTGAAATTCATGATCTGTTTTCGATAGACCTTCCACCAGCCAGTTAGCCCATCAACCTTCGATTGATCAGTGTCTTGGCGCAGTCATGCGGCAAGCAGTCAATCTCTGTAGCCGAGTGACGCCTAACCCCTCGTTCAAGCCGACCCGCTACGGCAGGCAGCGTAAGCCTGGGCTGAGGCACTTGGTGCATCATCTCAGCCCAGGCTTACGCTGCCCGCCTCCGCGGGCGGCTTAACTCGAACGTTAGGCGGCACCAAGAGCTAGTCTCCTCAGTTCAACCATCTTCTCAATGCGTTCACGCCTACCGCTTCTTCCTATCGTTGCTAGCGTCCTAGTACTGCAGGGCTGCGCGTACCCGAAAGTGGTCAAGTACTACGACGAAGAGTGCCAAATCATGGCCAAACGCATGGAACTGGACGTCACCAACGTCCGAGTGGCGCAGTCGTGCGAAAGCGACTCGTGCCTTCTGAGCCTTGCTACTGGTCTTGCCTTCTCCGCCACCAGCATCGTCATCTCAGGCTCAGTCGTCCAGGTTGGGAACGCGCTCTACTGGAAGGAGCGCAACCGCAAGTGCAAGCGAGGAGAGCCCTACGCACCGGGCGACCAGCTGGCGCCCTCACCTGCAGCCAGCTCCGCAGCGTGAATCAACCTGTCATCACGCCAGGCGAAGAAGGTGCCGCCTAACCCCTCGCTCAGCCCCCGACCCACTACGGCAGGCGTCGTAAGCCCGGCGCCCGCTGTTCGTAGCATCATCGGTCACCGGGCTTACGCCGCCCGCCTCCGCGGTCGGGGTTAGCTCGAACGTTAGGCGTCACAAATGCCCGGTAACTTCCGTTTTGCTGGCTTAACTATCGAAGGCCCCAACGGGCCGCCGGACAGTTGGCATTCTTACTTGTCGGTGGCGCGCTCGCTAATCCGAGGGCTTGACTGCTTCCCTGAAGAATCTCGCCCGTCTAACACCGCTCATGTATTTCTTTGCTGTCATATATCTGAATGCCTACTCAAAGCATTTCTTTCATATTCATATGGAAATGACGCATGCCTCTCCGAACCGAATCTGAGACATAATCTGACTGGGCTTTGGCGGTTAGCCGCTCAACGCGGGCTCGACATAGACGCCGAGGAGCCGGAGTGGTTAGAGCAACTAGATTTTCTTCACAACCGCCCGTTTCTTATTCGCTACCAAAAAGGAATTGGCAACTTCGCTGTGCCGAGTCCCCAGCCAGCAAGGAACGAGATCAAGCGAATATTCGCCATTGTGTCGGCCGCTGTGCCACCCGACCCGGTGGTACCGCAGTGACGCCTAACCCCTCGCTGAACCACCGGACCCGCTACGGCGGGCCGTCTTGGCCCGGCTTGGGGTACGCGGTACATTTTCCCAACCCGGGCCAAGCCGTCCCGCCGCAGCGGTCCGGGCTACCACCCGATGATGGCGGCTGTACACCTTGAGAACGCGGAGAACCTTCGACGCATCGTTCAGGAACACGGATGGCCCTGCACCGAGCTTGTCGGTGAAGACGGCGCGGAAGCTGCATGGCTCGTACTTCAGCACTCCATCGGAAGTCCGTCGCTCATGCGTGACTGTCGCGCGCTGATCGAGTCCGAATGCAAGACAGGGCGCGCACCGTGGTGGCAGCTCGCCTATCTCGACGATCGGATTCGCGTCTTCGAAGGGAAGCCCCAGCGCTACCGCTCTCAGTTTGAGCTTAAACCGGGTGGCGCTGAGATCAACGCACTGGAAGATTCAACACAAGTCGATCAATGGCGCAAAGACGTTGGTCTGGGCCCCCTCAGCGAGATACTCGCTCGAGCCCGACTTCTACCGCTGCCAACGCAAGAAGAGTACGAAGCCCAGCAAGTGGCGGCAGAACTCTGGCGCCGCAAGGTTGGGTGGGCAACGTGATCGCACCGACGCCTAACCCCTCGCTCAGCCCCCGACCCGCTACGGCAGGCCGTCTTGCCCGCGTGGCGCGCTGGTTTATGCTGCACCACGCGGGCAAGCCGTCCCGCCTCCGCGGTCGGGGTTAGCTCGAACGTTAGGCCGCTCAATTCCTACCTCAGCGCTCTTCATGCCCAAGTACGAAGAACCAAGACCACCGATTCCAGCCGATCTGCGACGCGCGGTCGAAGTTGAGTCGGGTCACGCGTGCGCAGTCGCTAGATGCGGAGAACACACCTATCTCGAGATTCACCACATTAACGAGAATCGCGAAGATAACCGAGTTGAGAATCTTGTCTTGCTATGCGATAAGCACCACAAGATGGCTCACGCCGGCGTCATTGATAGAAAGGCTCTGCGCGAGTACAAGAAGCTCTTGCAAGACGCATATTCATCGGCTCTTGCCGAGAGGGTGCGGCGCCTCGAGGAACTTCTTGCCCAAGGTAGGAGCCTTGACCCTGAAAGCCCAGCAGCTTCGCCCCCGTCACCGCAGTTCGACCCCGGGCTCCCCGCAAACAGCGTGACCCGACGCGCACAGTTGATGCATCTGACCCTCGAGCAGATCGCGCTTGCGAAGTACGAGCGAGACACAAATCTATTGCTTGAGCGTCAACCTAAGTTCTCGCGGGGCGAATCTTCGGTGCAACTGGATGCGGTAAGGCAGGACGACGACCTGCCGGAAGATCTGATTGTTGAAGTTCGTTGGCTGAGGAAGCGCTACCTCGACGCACCGATCTGGGTCCGACAAGTTGAGGCTGCCACATCAACCTACGAGCTGATCACGGGCCGAAAAGCAAGGGGCATCCTGATCTTCGTGGTCCCCAAGGAGAGCATGAAGCACTTGAACGACCTACCGTTCACAGCGGCTGAACTAGACAGGCTCGATCGCAAACCCGAAGTCGTCATCTACACATACGCGGACCTTGGCTTCGACCCTGGAGCAGTCTCGTCAGAGATCTTCGCCTCCAACCTTCGACCGCCCTCGGGAGCGGCCTAACCCCTCGCTCAGCCCCCGACCCGCTACGGCAGGCTGCGCCCGCCGCGAAGCGGGCTTGTTTATGCTCCACTTCGCGGCGGGCACACCCTGCCTCCGCGGTCGGGGTTAGCTCGAACGTTAGGCCTCAAAGCAACCGCCCGAGTTGGTCCAATCATGATCATCAGAATTGTCGGCGCCTATCTGCCACGTCTTGACCAGAGCGCGCTTCTGGCCGCCGCAGAGCAACAGGCGGAACGCTTTCGCCAAGAGAATCTAGCCCTGATCCGGCAGGGATTCTCTGGCACGGACTCCGAGGTGGAGGCGAGAGCGCCCGAGTACGCAAGCGAGATTGCCTACTACCTAGAACATGCGGCGCTATTCGAGGCAGAGGTGACCGAGAGTACGGAACAGTTCGACGGTCGTTGCTTCTATTCCCCAGAGATCGATGAGTACGGTTGGAGCCCCGCATTTCTAAGCATGGACGGCTGTCAGTTCCTTACGGATAGCCGAGAGGAGACAACTTACGAGCAGCAGTTCCGAGTGCTATTCTTCATCAACGACTGGCACGATGACTGCACTCTCGACGGCCCAACTGGAGCGCTACAGCTTTCGGAGCTGATCCCAGTCCCATCCAGGGTATGGAAATTCGTCGAGTACACGCCCCTCGATTGAGGCCTAACCCCTCGTTGCACCCCGGACCCGCTACGGCAGGCGGTATAAGCCCGGTCTGTGCCAGCGGTAGCATCGTCACACACCGGGCTTACACCGCCCGCCTCCGCGGGCCGAGTGAACTCGAACGTTAGGCGTCGCAATCCCCTCCCGAGCTCTTCTCCCAGGAGTTGCCTCATGGCCGAATCGAAGACCAAGCCCACCGCGGCAAGCATTGACGAATACCTTGAATCGCGTGCGTCACCGGAGCAACTTGCTGACTGCAAGACCCTGATGGCCATGCTCAAGCGAGTCACGAAGGAACAGCCGAAGATGTGGGGGCCAAGCATCGTCGGTTATGGCAGCTACTCGTACAGGTACGAGAGTGGCCGTACCGGTGAATCCTGCGTCACCGGGTTTGCTGTGCGCGGTAGAGAACTGGTGGTCTATCTCGTAGCCGAAAGCCCGGATCAACAAGAACTCCTGGCCAAACTAGGCAAGCACAAGATCGGTAAGTCCTGTCTGTACCTCAAGCGTCTGGCCGACATAGACGTCAAGATACTGGAAGCGCTGGTCTCGAAGTCAGTCTCTGAGGTCAGGCGCCGTCATGCCATGCCCCGCGACGCCTAACCCCTCGCTCAAGCGGAGCGCCAACGGCAGGCCACCAGGCCCGGTCTGGCGGTACGCGATACATTTTCGCCAGCCCGGGCCTGGCGTCCTGCCGTCGCCGCCCGCTTAGCTCGAACGTTAGGCCGCAGAGAACAATCGCCCTTTACACCAGCCTATTCATCCACTCTCCAGGCTCACGGGCAGAAAACGGGCTAAAAACCTACTCTTTGGCGATGAACACTTGCAGTCCCTTCATCAGCCACGGAGAACGGATATGTCCTTCGCCTCCCTCTATGCCGCCCTGTACCCACGGCCAGGGTTCACCTGGGCCAGACGCCCCGACCATCCAGAGAACGAAGACCAGTCGCCGTCTGCTCAGCACCAAAGGGCTGTCGCCTCGGTTATCGAAGCTGGGCAACGCATCGAAATGGCTCCCATGCAAGCGGTCGAGCAGTGGAGCGCGCTCCGAGAGAAAGCCGCTCAGTTGCTTATGGTCCATGAGCAACTCGTCCACGATCCTGTGCAGTGCCAGCTTTGGAGCGAGTTTCTTCAGGGCGCGTACGACGTGGCAGCGCACCACGCTGCGGCCTAACCCCTCGCTCAGCCCCCGACCCACTACGGCAGGCCGTCTTGCCCGCACGGCGCGCTGGTTTATGCTGCACCGCGCGGGCAAGCCGTCCTGCCTCCGCGGTCGGGGTTAGCTCGAACGTTAGGCCGCACAGCCAAGCCTGTCAGCAAGCCTCGCGCCTTGGCTCAAGCTCATCAACCAGGCTTGGTCCGCCGCTCGCCGCGTTTTCCCACTTATCCGCTCCTTGCGTTGGCCGCGCACAGCGCGGCGCGGGCGCGGTGCGCCCGAGTATTGCCGGCGCCTAGTCATCGGCTTAGGTGTCGCACTTGGTGCAAGCCTGGGTACACAACCAGTGCAACCGCATGGAACCTCGCTTTCACAAAGTCAGTTCTTCAAGGCGCGCTGCGCGCGCAACGCGTCCACACCTGTAGCCCGCCAGCACCCGCGCCGCACTCGCGCACCCTGTGTAGGCATCCCGACTTCCAGCCGCACAACCAGCTCACTACGTCCTATGTGCGGCCTAACCCTTCGCTCAGCCGCGACCCCACACGGCAAGCCGCTTGGGCGTCGTGGCGCACTGGTTTATGCTGCACCACGCCGCCCAAGCGCCTTGCCGTGCGGGTCGCGGTTAGCTCAAACGTTAGGTCTCACAAACACCATGTCAGCACTTCAAGATTTCCTCGCTTCAAATCGCGATTTCGTGCCCATGGCCATCGGCGTGGTCTCGGCATTTGCAGCCATGTTCTTCCGTCCGTTCCGTCAACTTATGCAGCAGTTGTTTGTTGTAATAGGTGACGACCGCGAGACCAAGAAGACCGCGGAAGAACTGGAAAAGCTGAAGGCGCTAGTTCTACGGCTGCAATCAGATTCATCTTCAACGATCTCAGAGGCACTTCGAGAGGACTTGAAGCATGCACTGAATGCCAACGCATCCTTTCAGATCCAGGATATCGTCGATCGGCATCTGAAGTCGCTCGCGGAACGGGGCGACCCCGTCGTTCGTCACTATCAAACAGAGGTGCGCGAGTCGGTCCAGCAAATACTAAAAGAAACGCCGGTTCCAGAACAGGTAAGGGAGGCGCTAAAGATTGAGGATTCCGAACGGCGACGGAAACATAGCGACGACTTTGATCGACTAATTGAACGTCAACTTAATTCAGCGAATAATACACGCGCTGTAATGATGAATCTATTCGTCGCCTTCAATTTAACCTTGCTGGTCGTCTTTGCATTCATGCCAGAACGGTTCTCAGATCGCTCTTCCATCACGATCCTTGGCGTCTACGTTAGCCTCTCTGCATTCATCATTTACATTTATCGCGCTTCCAACGCTCGCTCGGCTTCGCTTCTCGCAATCAAGGAGGATGAAAAGAAATTGACAGATGTTTTCGATTTCCTCTTCGCCTTCAAGAAGAGTCCAACATTCACAAACAACGAAGTCGAAATCATTCGCGCACTGTTAGTTAACAGAGTCGAGCGCGAAAAGGGAGCGGAGCATCCGTACGAGGTTGTCCTCAAGGGCGTAACAAATTCGAATGTTCTCCTAAAGGGTGGAAAAGTTACGCCCACCAACTCTCGAAAGAGTGAGACCTAACCCCTCGCTCAAGCGGAGCGCCAACGGCAGGCCACCAGGCTCGGGCCGGTGGTACTCCGTACATTTTCACCGGCCCGGGCCTGGCGTCCTGCCGTTGTCGCCCGCTTAGCTCGAACGTTAGGCCGCACAGGGAACCACCGTCGCCATGTCGTGTAAGAACTGCGCTGAGCTATGTGTACGCTTTTCGGCGCGCACGCCTGGGGAACTGCGCAAAGCAGTGTCCATCGTAGCTGCCAACCTCGCCGACGGAACCCTGAAGGAAACCGCTCCAGAGCCCTCCTCTGGGTTCAACACCGGACCGTTCGCTCCAGTCGCGGCGGGCACCGAGTGGCCGGACACCTTCAGCTTCTGGTTCGAGTGCAGCCAATGCGCCGAGCGTTTCAGCCTACAGGCTGACACGTACCATGGTAGCGGCGGTAGCTGGCAACCGGCACGATCGGAAGCAGTCCGCGAGGCTCTTTGATTCAGCCTTCTGCGTCACCGAACCATCTCCTCTGATATGCGTCTGTAGGCAAATGGTTCATCAACCGGCACACAGCGAAGCCGAGCCTGCCTCGCAACGTCCGAGCATCAGACGTAGTGCGGCCTAACCCCTCGCTCAGCCCCCGACCCGCTACGGCAGGCGTTGTAAGCCCGGTCCGTGCCAGCGGTAGCATCGTCACGCACCGGGCCTACAACACCTGCCTCCGCGGTCGGGGTTAGCTCGAACGTTAGGCATCGCATGACATCGTTTCGGTTAGTCGTTGCTCTCTTATTCCTAGTCACTGCAACGGTGACGGGAGCAGATGCCAATCCAGTTTCTCGGGCTCAAGCACTCTCGAGCAAAGAACGGTCGACCATTGAGTCATTGATCTGCATCCAACGACATAAGGTTAGCGCCACGTCGATGCAGGCATTTTCGTTGAGGCGCTCTTCCGGCCCCGATAGGTTCCAGGTTACTGTTCGATGCACCAGCCATGGCGCCCAACTGGGAGACCCGGCATTCTTTGAAGCCCACTGTATCGGGAGGGCTGCCTCATGGGAATGCAGTGACTCTGGCTTGATCGCAAAAACGACGATTCACGACAGGAAGTACGAAGTGCATTCTTCAATCGAGAATTCGCTTACCGCTGTCGCCGCGATCAGGGGTTTGGCGGCGCAGGGTTACTACTTCGGTCAGCAGGAGCGCCGGTCGACCGATTCTTGCTATGTTGAACCCATGACAGCCTCTGATTTGTATCGAGTGTCGTGCCACGGATGGCAGGCGATTGTGTCTACTTGGTGTCCTCGAAAGGAGTGCCCGCGGCTCCTTGAATCAACGCCAACGTGGCGCTAGCGATGCCTAACCCCTCGCTCAGCCCCCGACCCGCTACGGCAGGCGCTGTAAGCCCGGTTCGTGCCATTCGTAGCATCATCACGAACCGGGCTTACAACACCTGCCTCCGCGGTCGGGGTTAGCTCGAACGTTAGCCCGCACAAACCAAACTTCTCCACCTTCATGCCATCACTGAAAACCGTCGAGTCATTCGTCCAGCTCGTTGAAGCCGGCGAAACGGTGGAAGCAATGGTCCGGTTCTACGCGGACGACGCGTCCATGCAAGAGAACGCAACCGCACCGCGAGCAGGCAAGGCCGCATTGATCAAACACGAACAAGACGCCCTTGCTTCAATAGAGCGCATGAAAGCGTCATGCGTCCGGCCAATCTTCATTGCCGGAGACTTCGTAGTCATACGATGGGTCTTCGAGATCGAAGACAAGAATGGAAGAACCGTGCGCTTCGAAGAACTCGCGCATCAGCGCTGGCAGCACGAACTCATGGTTGAGGAGAAGTTCTTCTATGACCCAGCCCAGTTCAAGTAGCCAAGAGCCACGGCATCTCGGCGTTCTCGCAGCAATGCAAGTGCGGGCTAACCCCTCGCTCAGCCCCCGACCCACTACGGCAGGCCGTCTTGCCCACGTGGCGCGCTGGTTTATGCTGCACCACGCGGGCAAGCCGTCCTGCCTCCGCGGTCGGGGTTAGCTCGAACGTTAGGCCGCACAAACGACCGCCCCGCAGACTCGTGGCAAAAACCTCTACCCTGTACATCTTGCTGAGGCTGTTCGCTGCATTCGCACTAGCCACGAGTGCTGTGTACGCGACTATGCCGGCCGCAGGCTCACCAACTACCGCACTGTCGTACATCCTGCTTCCGGGATTCGCTCTTTACACCGCACTGAACGGCTCCCTCCTCTTTGGCTCCGGCTTCGGACGGGCCGGCGACTACATCGTCATCGCGATAGGGTCAGCTGCCGCGTGGGCTGCATTGGGCTTCTTCATCACTCGCCTGGCTGGTCACCGCAGGCACAGAGAGCCTTAGCGCGCAGAATCATGAACACTCTACTGTTGTGCGCATCCAAGCAACCACGCGCTTCCTCCTGCGGACACTCCAATCGTTGAAGGTTTGCACGGTGCGGCCTAACCCCTCGCTCAGCCCCCGACCCGCTACGGCGGGCCGTCTTGCCCGCGCGGCGCGCTGGTTTATGCTGCACCGCGCGGGCAAGCCGTCCCACCTCCGCGGTCGGGGTTAGCTCGAACGTTAGGCGTCGTAAATGAGCGACTTGGTGGCACAACCCATCTGAAAACACTACCGATGACAACCTCTGAGAGCGCTAGCCGCACGACATCGCAGGTCACCGACTGCACACCCAAACAGAGTCCCAAGCCCGTCGCGCCATCATCTCGATCACCGCAGAACGAGAACGTCGTCACTGTCAACGTGAACGACCAGCGGCCGAGCGCGGCATGTCAAGGGGCAAGTTCGCAAGTCGTACAGCTTGCCCCGCAACCCATCAAAGTTGAGGTGGACACATCAACTGACTGGGCGATTGTCGCAGTTGGTGTCGCAGGCATCTTGTCATCGGTCGTAATCGCACGATACACATCGAGAATCCAGACCAATCAGATAAAGTCAAACATCGCGAACCTCCGGCAACGCTGGATTGAGGATCTTCGCGAATGCGCGTCAAGATTCATCGAACGCATGACGTACATCTACAACCGCATTAACGACCACGAGGACTACCTCAAATCGCCTGAGAGCACTGAGGCGTTTAGTTCAATGCTTTCAGCGCAAACCAAGCTCTCCCTGATGCTAGACACCAAGCATGCTAGAAACCGCAACATCATCAAGCTCAGCTCCGAGCTAATCCATTGCGTAAAGAAACACGGCAAAGACGCTCAGGATGGAGAGATTGCCGAAAAGGGTGAGGAGTTCGAAGCACTTGTTCGAGAGGCTCTTGAAGAGGCATGGGGCGACATTAAGCGAGATCTTCTCGCAAGCAGATGGTACGACTTTATGCTCCCGCGCAGACGCGACGCCTAACCCCTCGCTCAGCCCCCGACCCGCTACGGCAGGCGTTGTAAGCCCGGTTCGTGCCGGAGGTAGCATCGTCACGCACCGGGCTTACAACACCTGCCTCCGCGGTCGGGGTTAGCTCGAACGTTAGGCCGCACAAACCGACGCCGTTGTGTCTCCCACCTTCTTCGAAAGCCCCCTGCTCTTCCGTGCCTGGCTCGAGGCGAACAACTCGACGGCCGCTGAACTGATCGTCGGTTTTCGCAAAGTCGGCTCGGGCCTTCCGAGCATGACTTGGCCCGAGTCAGTTGACGAAGCTCTGTGCTTTGGTTGGATCGATGGAGTGCGCAAGCGCATCGACGATGAGTCCTACCTCATCAGGTTCACTCCTCGCCGCGCGGGCTCGATATGGAGCCTGGTGAACGTCGCCAAAGTCGAGCAACTCCAGGCCCAAGGTCGCATGCGCCCACCGGGCACCGCCGCCTTCGAGGAGAGGAACGACAAGAAGACCGGAATCTATGCCTTCGAGCGCAAGCATCCGGCAGAGCTCACAGCTCCGGAGATCCGGGACTTCAAGAAGAACAAGGACGCTTGGCGGTACTTCGGGTCGGCCGCACCAAGCTACAGGAAAGTCATCACGCACTGGGTAGTCAGCGCTAAGCAAGCCGCAACCCGCGAGCGGCGCTTCGCCCAGCTCATCCAAGCGTGCGCTGAGCAAAGGCGCATCCTCAAGTAGTGCTTAGTGCGGCCTAACCCCTCGTTCAAGCCGACCTGCTACGGCAGGCAGCGTAAGCCTGGTCCGCGACACATCGTGCATCATCGCGTACCAGGCTTACGCTGCCTGCCTCCGCGGGCGGCTTAACTCGAACGTTAGCCGTCACAAATCCACTCTCAACGCACCCCATCATGTCTACACCCCCCAACCTAGACCTTTCTGGCGCGCTTGCACGAATTGAGAGACTAGAGCAGTTCAAAACCGAACTAGAGAAGAAAATATTCGCTGCTGTTGCCGTTGCAACTGTTCTGGGGATCGTAAGCCTAGGTGGCGGCGTTTGGATATCGTCGCTAGTTAAGAACATCGACGAACTAACGACAAAATCTAGTGTTATAGATACAAAATTGCAGGCAGTTGAAGCAAAGGCATTTCGAGTAGACACCGAACTGGTAGCCGCCATTTCCAAGCTCAACAATGCGAGAGACCAGGCGGCACAAGAAATTGCCGTAGGAGTTGGCAAAGTCCGCGATCAACTTGCCACCACCTCAGAACGCTCAATTCGAGCCTATGAGGCAGACCTGCGAAAGATCGCCGAGCGAACCCGCACTTCAGCCGGGACCCAGGATGAGCTTGCTACGCGCCTCGCGAACGGCTCATTGAATGCGGTGTTTAACTCCGTAGCCGTCAGAAACGCCAGAGGCAACATTACAGCCTCTATTGGCTCAGATGAAGAGGGGGATGGATTTCTCCGCATCAATGCAAAGGACGGTGATCGCCGCTACCTTCTCAATCTCTATAGTGGACACGCACAATCTCAGTTCTACAATCGGCAGTCAAAAAGGGTAATGAGCATGGGACTCTATAGCGACGATACGATTGGCTTTATACGGCTTAGAGATTCGATGGATACCCTCACACTTCTTGAACTGAAAGCTGACGCAAAAGGCGGGTCACTGATTAGCAATGCATTGCCAAGCGGGAAGAACATCGTCTTTCTTGGCCCAGAGAACAATTCTGGCAATGGTTTAGTGAATGTCATGGGGCTTAAGGGCGAGGCCACAAACTCACACTCTCCGCGGTGACGGCTAACCCCTCGCTGAACCACCGGACCCGCTACGGCGGGCCGTCTTGGCCCGGCCTGGGGTACGCGGTACATTTTCCCAGCCCGGGCCAAGCCGTCCCGCCGCAGCGGTCCGGTTAGTTCGAACGTTAGGCCTCAAATGCCAAGATTCATTCTCTCGTTGCTTCTCAGCTGCTTGGCGCTGCCTGTCGCGGCTGCTCCGGATCCGGCAGCGCCTGAGCCCCTCGTGAATCTGGGCGCGGAAGGTAGCCGCTCCGGACACCTCATCGAGTCAAAGCGAGAGGAAGCGTTCTCTGTCCTCGAGGTCAGAACCGCACCACGGAAGGACTCAGAGTTCTCTGAACTGGTCCTGAAAGGCATGTGCGCAGCACTCGAAGCAAGAAGTGCGGTCTGGGTCGCAGCCAGGCGCGTCCCAGGAAGCATCCCAACCTTCCGTGTCACTTTCCCAGCTTCCGCCAAAGAAGCCGACCAGTCGGCCAAACGGTCTCTCGTCCGCTCAGTTTCAGAATGCAGGGCTGTCCAAGGTCGTACGCTTTGAGGCCTAACCCCTCGCTCAGCCCCCGACCCACTACGGCAGGCGTCGTAAGCCCGGCGCCCGCCATTCGTAGCATCATCGGTCACCGGGCTTACGCCGCCTGCCTCCGCGGTCGGGGTTAGCTCGAACGTTAGGCGTCACAAGGCAATCAGTGTTGCATCTCCAGCACTCAGAACACGAATGAGCAAAGTGATCTCACAGTTCCTGAAGTCGGGCGTTGAGCCGTTCCCAGACTCAATCTACGGTGTCGGGTTTCGATGCAGTGTCTACCTCATTGATGGCACCTACTTGCCCTGCGTCATGCTCAGATCAGCGGCTCCGCTGGTCGACCTCGCTGTTCGGCGTTTCGAAGAGGAGAAGCGTGGGAGAAGAATCTTCCGATCAGACAAGACGGAGGGATACAAAACGATCGTCAGTCAGTTTGTCGCCAGTGGCAACCATGTCAATCACTATGACATTGCCAAAGTCGAACCGAGTCGGTTCGCCATTCCCCTCTCACTTCTACGCCAGATTGAGGGCGAGACAACCATGTCTTGGACTGGATTCGCACTAGAAATGAATGACGGCAAATGCTTTGCCTTCGGTACAACTTTCCTGACGGAGTTCTTCAACCTTCCAGATGGCTACGCCTTCGCAGATGTCGCTCGCTTCCACAATCACTCTTATGTTTCGCAGGCAGGCGACCTTCGACCCATCAACCAAGGAATGTCGCCGCAACCGCCTGACTACGACGCATCTCAGGTCTACAGAGAGCGTCCGTACTTTGTGTGCCACCACGACGCCTGAGACAGTGACGCCTAACCCCTCGCTCAGCCCCCGACCCGCTACGGCAGGCGTTGTAAGCCCGGTACGTGCCAGCGGTAGCATCGTCACGCACCGGGCTTACAACACCTGCCTCCGCGGTCGGGGTTAGCTCGAACGTTAGGCCTCAGAAGACAAATGACCCATATCGCGTACTGTCTTGGCATCGAAGGCAACTCTCGATTCATCAGCGCAATACTGGATGCCTCTGCGGGCACGCTCAATGAATTCTTTGCTCAGCCTGAATGGGAGCAAGACTCAGCGCTTCCGACGCGAGTTCCACAGCTGCATCCAGACATCACAGTACGGAACCTCGGATTTCTGGAGGTGGCAGGTGGAATCTCGATATTTATTCTCTCCTGCTTCGGCAAGAAAATATTCGATGAGTTCTACGAGAGGTCACTGAAGCGGCCCCTCGCACCTTTCCTCGACAAACTGTTTTCATCAAACAGCCTTCCGCAAGGAGAAACAATCGAACTGCGCGATGTGGTCTATCTCGAGGACATAGACACAGTTGTTGTCGTGCGAGCGCTTGTTAACGAGCAAACGGCCAAGGAGGCAGTTCCCCTTTTCCTTTCCGCTCACCGTGTAGCGCACGCCTACATCGAGAAGCACGGCAAGCAGGCACCGGTTCACTGCCACACGATCGAGAATGGCAAGGTATCCATAGAGCCCGAACTATTCCTGTCGGTAAAGCATGAGTCATGGCAAAGCAAGCAACTCAACCGGCCACGCGACTGAGGCCTAACCCCTCGTTGAACCACCGGACCCGCTACGGCGGGCTGTCTTGGCCCGGTCTGGGGTACGCGGTACATTTTCCCAGCCCGGGCCAAGCCATCCCGCCGCATCGGGCCGGTGCGTCGAGCGCTTGATGGCGGTGCGGTGTTCCGCGGCGTTTCAAGCACCTCCCACACGCTCGTGCCAAGTATTGGGCGGGTTGGGCACGGACCTCAGCTCGCGGAGGTCGAGCACCAATTGCTTTGGCTGTTTCGCAGCCAAGGCAGGCAGCACTTCTCAGCTGGTCCACAAGGTGAATGGGACTGGATCTGCCTAGCGCAGCATCACGGACTACCAACGCGCCTGCTGGATTGGACGCGGAGTCCACTTGTCGCGATGTACTTCGCCACACTTGGCGACGAGGCAAACGACGGGCTCCTGTACTGCTTGCGCTCCAAGACAGCGATCGACCCGGCATCGAACCCGGACCCACTGCGCGTGAAGAAAGTACAGCTTGTGATCCCGCCCCATGTGACCCCGAGGCTGACCGCACAGCAGGGAGTATTTACGGTACATCCAGATCCGGCGTCGCCCTACAAGTCCCCCGACGTTTCCATGATTGCACTTGCCGGGAAGGCGAAGTCTGAGGTTCGAGACTCCCTGAATGCACTCGGAGTACACGCCGCCTCTCTGTTCCCTGACCTAGACGGTCTATCTGCTCATCTTCGCTGGCTGAAGGGGTTCTAGCCTTCAAGCGCTGATGCCTAACCCCTCGCTCAAGCTGACCCGCTACGGCAGGCACTGCAAGCCCGGCCTGAGCCACTCGCACTATCGTCTCAGGCCGGGCTTACAGTACCTGCCTACGCGGGCAGCTTAGCTCGAACGTTAGGCCGCACACACATGCTTGATCTCTTTGTCGCATCCTCTGAAGAAGACATCCAGCAACTGCACCTCCGGCCATTAGTCTCGCTTGGCGGGCCGAGCTACTGGTTTCTCCACCGCTACTTTGTTCAAGCCAGCCTGCAACCGGGCGACTTCTCATTCCTCAACCTCTACGAAGACACTGAAATCGCTGGCTATCAGGCTCACCGCCTCAAGTCAGAACTTCAAGAGGCACTTGTCGATCTCTCCGCTCGTCCAAACAGCTTTCTCGTGCTGGTCGGCTGGAACGGTGAAGTGCGGAGCGCAGAAACGGAAGACTGGCGGCTTGTTGATCGCGCCGAAGTCGAGAGCAACGTTCACGATCTGGTTCGGGCAGTCACAGAAGCAGAGAAACTGGGCCATCGCGTGTATGCCATCGGGGACTGAGGTGCAGCGAGCCGCGGCCTTCGCCGTGTCGCGAGTGCGGCCTAACCCCTCGCTCAGCCCCCGACCCACTACGGCGGGCCGTCTTGCCCGCGTGGTGCGCTGGTTTATGCTGCACCACGCGGGCAAGCCGTCCCGCCTCCGCGGTCGGGGTTAGCTCGAACGTTAGGCCTGCGATTCAATCCACTTCACACCTCAACCATGCCCTTCAACGAACTGCCCGGCTGCGGGCTCATCTTTGAGAAGTCGAG
>VYLK01000217.1_pt1 | contig 23728 bp, 21 predicted proteins | sample 5114321 | NCBI WGS metagenome assembly VYLK01 (sample SAMN12291792, study PRJNA351875) | freshwater metagenome | isolation source: freshwater lake | place: USA: Michigan, MSU2 Lake | collected 2011-08-16
GCGCCCACGTCGGGCACGCGCGCGCGGCCGCACTGCTCGCAGGCGCCCTCGGCGATGGCCTGCCAGTGCTGCTGCTTGCGCTGCGCGCGCTCGCCGGCCAGGCGCAGCACCGAGCGCTGGCTCATCAGCGGCTGCAAGCCAGCCACGCCCAGCTCGGTGGCCTTTTCCACCAGCCCATCCATGCGCTCGTTGGCCGGCATGGCCAGCGCGATGTGCACCGCGCGCGACAGTTCGCGCTGCACAGCTTCGGGTGTGCCCAGCTGCACGCGCACCTCGCTGCGGCCCACGGCCAGCACGGTGGCGGGCCAGTCTTGGCCGCTGCCGTCGAAGAGGCGCAGCCCATCACCGGGCTGCACGCGCCGCACCTGCGCGTGGCGCGCGGCGCCAGGGGGCAGGCTGAGCTCGGTGCCGGCCTGCAGTGCTTCGGGAACAAAGAGCCGCATCGGTGTCAGCCCTGCCGCAGCGCGGCTTCGACCGCCAGCGCCACGCCGGCCAGCGCGGCGTCGTGCCCGCCGGGGGCGGCCAGCATCAGGCCCACCGGCAACTCGCCGGGCGCCTGGCAGGGCAGCGTGAAGGCGCAGCCGTCGAGGAAGTTGATGAGGAAGGTGTTGCGCAGCAGCAGGCCGTTGCTGCGGAAGAAGGCCTCGTCGTCGTGCAGCAGCTCGGCGATGGGCGGCGCCACCATCGGCACCGTGGGGCAGATCAAGGCGTCGAAGCCGGCCAGGCGCTGCGTGGTGCGCAGGATCCAGTCGCGCCGGCGCTGCTGCAGCACGATGTAGTCGGCCGCGCTCACGCCTTCGCCCAAGGCGATGCGGCGCGCCACGCGGGGGTCGAACAGCTCACGCTGGGTGGCCAGGGCCTCGCGGTGCACGGCGTAGGCCTCGATGGCCGAGAAGCCGCCGGGGGCGTTGATCTGCGCCACTTCGGCCAACTCGGCCAGCGGCAGCGGCACGATCTGCGCGCCAGCCTGCGACAGGCGCTGCAGCGCGGCCTCGAAGGCCGCGGCCACGGCGGGCTGCAGGCTGTCGAGCACCACGGTCTGCGGCAGCGCCAGGCGCAGGCCCTGCAGGGGGCGGGCTGGCACGGCCAGCGGCGCGCCCGCGAGCACGCCATCCACCAGGAGGCAATCGGCCACGCTGCGCGCCATCGCGCACACGGTGTCGAGCGTGAAGCTCAGCGGAAAGGCCCCGGCCAGTGGCGTGCGCGCCTGCGTGTTCTTGAAGCCCACCAGCCCGCACAGCGCGGCCGGCACGCGGATGGAGCCGCCGGTGTCGGAGCCCAACGCGGCCACCGCCTGGCCGAGGGCCACCGACACCGCCGCACCCGACGAAGACCCGCCAGGAATGCGCGCCACCGCGGCATCACACGGGTTGCGCGGCGTGCCGAAGTGCGGGTTCAGGCCCACGCCGGAGAAAGCGAACTCCGTCATGTTCGTCAGGCCCGTGATGGCCGCGCCCGCCCGCTGCAGCCGCGCCACCGCTTCGGCATCGCGCTGGGCGGTGGGTGCGCCGTGGCGCTGCACCGAGCCGGCCATCGTGGTGCGGCCTTCGATGTCGTAGAGGTCTTTCACCGTCACCGGCAGGCCGGCCAGCGGCGGCAGGGGACGGTCCGCGGCCAGCGCGGCATCGGCGGCTTGCGCCGCGGCGCGTGCACGCTCGGGCAGCCCGGCGGTGTAGACGCCCGCCGCGGCGGGCCCGCGGGCTTCATCCAGCACACGCTCGACGAGCGCGGCGTGGGCCCCGGGGGCGGTGAGCTTGGTGCGGAGTTCGGCGATGGCAGGCAGCATGGGCCGCGAGCTTAGCCGGCCTCGCGCAGCGCCCGCCGCAGCACCTTGCCCACGGTGCTCTTGGGCAGCTGGCTGCGGAACTCCACCACCCGCGGGCGCTTGTAGCCCGTGAGGTTGGCCTCGCACCAGGCGCGCACATCGGCCTCGTTCGGGCGGCTGCCACCCCCGCCCTGGCGCACCACCACGGCCTTCACGAGTTCACCCACGCGTTCGTCGGGCACGCCGATGACGGCGCACTCCTCCACGCCGGGCATCTGTGTCAGCACGTCTTCCACTTCGCCAGGGTAGACGTTGAAGCCGCTGACGAAGATCAGATCCTTCTTGCGGTCGATCAGGCGCAGCCGGCCCTGCTCGTCGAGCACGCCGATGTCGCCGCTGCGCAGCCAGCCGCCAGGGGCCATCGCGCGCGCGGTCTCGTCGGGGCGCTGCCAGTAGCCGGCCATCACCTGCGGGCCGCGGATGGCGATCTCGCCGGCGGTGCCGGCGGGCACCTCGGCCCCTTCGTCATCGAGCAGCGCCACCTCGGTGCCCGGCAGGGGCACGCCCAGGTGCCCGCTGTAGCCGCGGGCATCCACCGGGTTGCAGCACACCGAGGCCACGGCTTCGCTGAGGCCGTAGCCCTCGCACAGCGCACAACCGGTGCGGGCCTGCCAGGCGGCCGCGGTGGCCGGCTGCAGCGCCATCGCGCCGCCCAGGCACAGCACCAGCGAAGACCAGTCCACGCGGTCCATGCCCGGGTGGCGCAGCAGCGCCGCGAACAGCGACTCCACACCCGGGAAGGCGTGCACGCGGTGGCGCTCCAAGGTCTTCAGCAGCGCGCCGGTGTCCTGCGCCTGCGGCACCAGCAGGCTGCAGCCGCCCGTGAACAGCCCCAGCAGCGCGACGACGTGGAAGCCGTAAGCGTGGTGCAGCGGCAGCGCCGCCACCGTCAGCGGCTGTTCACCGGCGGGAATGCGTGCCAGCGCCGGGGCGACCCAGGCGCGGCTCTGCACCAGGTGTGCCACCACGTGGCGGTGCAGCAGCACCACGCCGCGGCTGGGCCCGGTGGTGCCGCCGGTGTACTGCAGCACGGCGATATCGTCGGGGCCCAGCGCGTGCCGCACCAGCGCGGGCAGCAGGCGCCGGCCCTGGGCCAGGGCCGCCATCAAGGGCACCGCCGCGGGCAGCTGAAAGCTGGGCACCAGCTTGCGCACGCGGCGCGACACCTGGTTGACCAGCGTGCCCTTCAGCGGCCCGAGCAGGTCGCCCAGGCCGGCCAGCAGCACGTGCCGCACGGGCGCTTGCTCCAGCGCTTGCTGGAGCGTGGCCGCGGCCTGGTCGATGACGACGATGGCGCGAGCCCCGGCGTCTTTGAGCACATGGGCGAGTTCACGCGCGCTGCTGCGCGGGTCGACATTCACCACCACCAGGCTGGCGCGCAGCACGGCCAGGGCCGCCACCAGGAAGCTGGGCGTGTTGGGCAGCATCACCACCACCCGCTCGCCGCGGGCCAGGCCCTGTGCCTGCAGCCAGGCCGCGAGGTGCAGCGAGTGCGTGTCGAGTTCGGCGTAGCGCAGGCTGCGGCCCAGACACACGCAGGCGGTTCGCTCGCGGTGGGTGTGCAGGCTCTCTTCGAGCAAGGCCACCAGCGAGGGCCAGGCGTCCACGGCCACCTCGCCGGGCACGCCAGCGGGGTATTGCCTGAGCCACGTTTTCGCCATCCTCACCCCGCCCTGTGCTGCGGCGGATTCTGACGGCTGGCTGACGGCTGGCCATCCGGAGCTTTCCCATCAGGGCCGACCCGCGGACGGTGCGGCAGGCCGTGCTTCAGGCCTGCAGGGCGAGCGAAGGCGCGCGGGCCGGCACGCCGTGGCGCGTGTGCTGCATCGCCATCAGCAGCAGGCGGCGCAGCGCGTCCCAGGGGTTGTGCGGCCACTCGGGGTGCTTCAGGCCCTTGACGATGCCGTCGCAGATGCTGGCAGCCTCCAGCAGGTGGGCCAGCTGGTGGCCTGCCAGCAGCGGCAGCACGCGTTCGAAGAGCTTCTCTTTCAGGCCCCAGGCGCGGGCCTCGCGCAGCGCCAGCGGCATGGGTTTGCCGTCGTCGAGCGCGGCGCGGGCGCGGGCCAGGTTGCGCAGGTCGTCGGCCAGCGTCCAGTGCACCAGCACGGCGGCTTCGCCTTCGTGGCGCAGGCCATCCAGCACACGCAGCGCGCGCGGCACGTTGCCTGTCCACACGGCTTCGCTGAGCTTGGCGGTGTCGAAGCGCGCCACGTTCAGCACCGCGGCTTCCACCTGCTCGAAGCTCAGTTCGCCCGGCGGGTGCAGCAGCCCCAGCTTTTGCAACTCTTGATGGGCGGCCAGCAGGTTGCCTTCCACGCGATCGGCAAAAAACGCCAGCGTGCGCTGTCCCTCTTCACCGGCGCGCACGCGCTGGCCCTGGCGCTGCAGACGCTGCGCCAGCCAGGCGGGCAGGGCCTTGCGGTCGAGCGTCTCCACGCGCACCGTGGTGCCGTGGCTGTCCAGCGCCGCGAACCAGGCGGCCTTGAGCTGCTGGAAGTCGAGCTTGGGCAGGGTCACCAGCGTCAGCACGTCGTCGCTGAGCTGTTCGCAGTAGCGTTGCAGCATCTCGCTGCCTTCCTTGCCGGGCTTGCCGGAAGGGATGCGGATCTCGATGAGTTGCTTCTCGGCGAACAGGCTCATGGCCTGCGCCGCGCCGAGCACGCCGCTCCAGTCGAAGTGCGCGCCGCTGACGGTGAAGACCTGGCGCTCGGTGTAGCCGGCCGCGCGCGCGGCGGCGCGGATGGCGTCGCCGGCCTCCTGCGCGAGCAAGGGCTCGTCACCGTGGATGGTGTACACGGGCTTCAGGCCGCGCGCGAGCTGGGCTTCGAGCTGTTCGGGGCGGATCTGCATGGCGTGCTGCGGGGGGTCAGACCTGTACCGCGGCCAGGCGCCGCAAGACCTGGCCCACCAGGTCGGCCTGCATCTCGCGGAAGAGTTCGGCCTCTTCAAACTCTTTGGCCAGGGCCGCGGTTTCGCTGTAGCTCAAATCGCGCTGCAGCAGCAGCTCCGAGCGTGCGATGAGCTCGCGCCCCGAGGGCGTGTGCGCGCGGAAGTTCAGCTTCAGCCGCAGCTGCAGTTCACGCACCTGCGCGGCCGAGGTGCTGGCCACCACGCTGCGTTCGCGCTGGTCTTCCAGCGCGTGCAGCACCACCTGCGCCTTGTCAGGCGCCTCCAGCACACGCACCTGCAGCAGCAGCTGGCGGCGCAGCTCTTCGGCCAGCGGCGAACGCGGCGCAAAGCCCGTGAGCGCGATGCTCTCGAAGCCCAGGCGCGGCGGCCGGCGCAGCTCGAAGCCGCAGCCTGTGAGCAGGGCCACCGGGCCCAGGGCGAGCCCGGTGCGCAGCCAGTTGCGCCTAGATGACGACATTGACCAGCCGGCCCGGCACGATCACGACCTTCTTCGCGGCCTTGCCTTCGGCGAAGCGCAGGAAGTCGGGGCTGGCCAGCGCCGCGGCTTCGATCACCGTGCGGTCGGCCATGGCCGGCACGCGGATGCTGCCGCGCAGCTTGCCCGCCACCTGCAGCATGAGCTCGATCTCGTCCTGCACCAGCGCCGCTTCGTCCACGGTGGGCCAGGGCGCGCCGACGATCTCGCTGCCGTGCTTCGTGTCGAAACCCAGCTGCTGCCACAGCGCGTGCGTGATGTGCGGCGCAGCCGGGTAGAGCGCGCGCAGCAGCAGGCCGAAGGCCTCTTGCGCCACCGCCGCGTCGGCCGGCGTGGCGGCGAGCTTCGCGTCATCGATGGCGTTGAGCATCTTCATCGCGCCCGAGATCACGGTGTTGTATTGCAGGCGGTCGAAATCGCTGGTGATCTGGCGCAGCAGCAGGTGCATCTCGCGGCGCAGCGCGGCAGCAGCGGGGCTTGCGCCATCGAAAGAGGGAGCGGCCGTGGCCAGCTGGGGTGCGAGCTTCACGCCGGTATTCCACAGCCGGCGCAGGAAGCGGTAGCTGCCCTCGGCGCCGCTGTCGCTCCAGGCCGCGCTCTGGTCGGGTGGGCCGGCGAACATGGTGAACACGCGCGCGGTGTCGGCGCCGAACTTGGCGATGATGTCTTTCGGCTCGACGACGTTGTTCTTGCTCTTGGACATCTTCTCGATGCCGCCCAGGCTCACGGGCAGGCCGTCGGCCTTGGCTGTGGCCGAGACCGGTGCGCCGCGCTCGTCGTATTGCACTTCCACTTCGCTCGGGTAGAACCAGCGTTTCTTGCCGCCGGCCTCTTCACGGTAGAAGCTTTCGTTCAGCAGCATGCCCTGCGTGAAGAGCTTGGTGAAGGGCTCGCTGAAGCTCACCAGGCCGAGGTCGCGCATGGCCTTGGTCCAGAAGCGCGCGTACAGCAGGTGCAGCACCGCGTGCTCGATGCCGCCGATGTACTGGTCCATCGGCATCCAGTACTCGTTGCGCGCGTCCACCATGGCCTGGTCGCTGCCCGGGCAGGCGTAGCGCATGTAGTACCAGGCGCTGTCGACGAAGGTGTCCATGGTGTCGGTTTCACGCTTCGCCGGCTTGCCGCACTGCGGGCAGGCCACGTTCAGGAAACTCGCGCACTTGTTCAGCGGGTTGCCGCTGCCATCGGGCACCAGGTCTTCGGGCAGCACGACGGGCAGGTCTTTCTCGGGCACCGGCACGCTGCCGCAACTGTCGCAATGGATGATGGGGATGGGCGTGCCCCAGTAGCGCTGGCGGCTGATGCCCCAGTCGCGCAGGCGCCAGGTGGTCTTCTTCTCGCCCAGGCCCTTGGCGGCCAGCACGGCCGCGATCGCATCGACCGCGGGCTTGTAGGCCAGGCCGCTGTAGTTGTCGCTGTTGACGGTGAAACCGCGCGTCTTGTCGCCGTACCAGTCTTGCCACTGCTCGTAGCTGAAGGTCTCGCCGTCGATGGCCACCACCTGCAGCATCGGGATGCCGTACTTCTTGGCGAAGGCGAAGTCGCGCTCGTCGTGCGCGGGCACGCCCATCACGGCGCCGTCGCCGTAGCCCATCAGCACGTAGTTGCCCACCCACACCGGCACGTCTTGCCCAGTGATGGGGTGCTGCACGTGCAGGCCCAGCGGGAGGCCCGCCTTTTCCTTCAGCGCGAGCTCGGCCTCGGTGGTGCCGCCCTTCTTGCACTCTTCGATGAAGGCGGCCACCTTGGGCTGCATGGCCGCGGCCAGTTGCGCCAGTGGATGCTCGGGCGCCACGGCGCAGAAGGTCACGCCCATGATGGTGTCGGCGCGCGTGGTGAAGACGTAGAGCTTGCCGTCCTGGACCAGCCGGCCGTCGCCGTCGCTGATGCGGTGCGGGAAGGCGAAACGCACACCTTCGCTCTTGCCGATCCAGTGCTCCTGCATCAGGCGCACGCGCTCGGGCCAGCCTTCCAGGTAGTGCGGCACGGTGTGGTCGTTCACGCCGCTGAGCAGCTCGTCGGCGTACTGCGTGATGGCCAGGTAGTAGCCCGGGATCTCGCGCTTCTCGACGAGCGCGCCGCTGCGCCAGCCGCGGCCGTCCACCACCTGTTCGTTGGCCAGCACGGTCTGGTCGACCGGGTCCCAGTTGACGATCTGCGTCTTCTTGTAAGCGATGCCCTTCTCGAGCATCTTCAGGAAGAACCACTGGTTCCACTTGTAGTAGCTGGCGTCGCAGGTGGCGAGCTCGCGGCTCCAGTCGAAGGCCAGGCCCAGCGGCTGCATCTGCGCCTTCATGTCGGCGATGTTGGCGCGTGTCCAGGCCGCCGGCGGCACGTTATTGGCCATCGCGGCGTTTTCGGCCGGCAGGCCGAAGGCGTCCCAGCCCATGGGCATGAGGACGTTGTAGCCCTTCATGCGCAGGTAGCGCGCCATCATGTCGTTGATGGTGTAGTTGCGCACATGGCCCATGTGCAGCTTGCCGCTGGGGTAGGGCAGCATGCTGCAGGCGTAGAACTTGGGGCGCGAGGCGTCTTCGGTGACGGTGGTGGCGCCGCTGGCCTGCCAGTGGGCTTGCGCGGCCGATTCGACCTCGGCGGGGACGTATTTGTCGTTCATGGGCCGATTCTACGAAGCGGCCTCGGCGGAACGACGTCGCTGGCGTCTACTTCGCCGGTGCTTCGGTCACCAGGCCGATGCGGTTCAGCCCGGCGGCCTGCACCCAGCCCATCACCTCGGCCACGCGGCCATACGGCACGCGGCTGTCGGCGCGCAACTGCACCTCGGTGCCGGGGTCGCGCTGCGCGGCTTCGCGGCTGCGCTGGGTGATCAGCGCCTGGGCCTGCGCGGCTTCGAGCTTCTGCTCGCCCAGGTAGAGCTGGCCTTGCTCGTCGATGGCCAGCGCCAGCGTGGCCGCGGCCTCGGTCGGCGCGCCAGCTTCGGCCTTGGGCAGTTCCAGCTTCAGGCTGCTGGCCATCAGCGGCGCGGCGATGATGAAGATGACGAGCAGCACCAGCATCACGTCGATGAGCGGCGTCATGTTGATCTCGCTCATCGGCTTGGCGCCGGGGTTGCGCTCCAGGCGCCCGAAAGCCATTCAGCGCTCGCCGCTGCCGGGCAGCATCACTTCGCGCAAGTCGTGGGCGAAGCCCTCGAGCTCCGCTTCGCAGGCGGCCACCCACTTGCCGAACACGTTGTAGGCCAGCACCGCCGGCACGGCCACGGCGATGCCAGCGGCCGTCATGATGAGCGCTTCGCCGATGGGGCCGCTGACCTTGTCGATGCTCAGGTTGCCCGCCGCGGCGATGCCCGCCAGCGCGTGGTAGATGCCCCAGACGGTGCCGAACAGCCCCACGAAAGGCGCCGTGCTGCCGATGCTGGCCAGCAGCACCTGGCCCCACTGCAGGTGGGCCACGGCACGGTGCAGCGCGTCGCGCAGCCGCCGCGTGAGTTGCGAGGCCACCTGGCCTGCGCCCTCCAGCGTGCCGGGCGCGGGTTGTGCCAGGGCCGCATCCAGCAGCGGCAGCAGCACCTGTTCGCGGTCCATCGCGGCCAGGCGCGTGCGGCCGTCGGGCAGCGAAGCCGCGTCCCAGAAGGCGGGCACGGCGCGGGCAATGTCGGCCTGCGCGCGGCGCAGCAGCCAGCCCTTCCAGAAGATCAGCACCCAGGCCGCAACCGACATCGCCAGCAGCAGCAGCGCCACCGCGCGGCCCACGCCGTCGCTGGCGTTCCAGAAGGTGCTCAGGCCTTCCATGCCGGCTGCGGGTGCGGCCTCAGGCCAGGCCCAGCACGTCGGCCATGCCGTACAGGCCCGCCTGCCCTGCCGGCAGCGCGGCCAGGAAGCGCACGGCGCGCAGGCTGCCGTCGGCGTAGTTGGCGCGGCTGCTGCTCTTGTGCGCGATCTCCACGCGCTCGCCGGCGCCGCAGAACATCACGGTGTGCTCGCCGATGATGTCGCCACCGCGCACGGTGGCAAAGCCGATGCTGCCGGGGGCGCGTTCGCCGGTGTGGCCGTGGCGCGTGAACACGCCGTCGGCTTCCAGCGTGGTGCCGCGTGCGGCGGCCAGCACCTCGCCCATGGCCAGCGCGGTGCCGCTGGGTGCATCGACCTTGTGCTTGTGGTGCGCTTCGATCACCTCGATGTCGTAGCCCGGGCCCAGCGCGAGCGCGGCGTCGCGCAGCAGGCGCAGCATCACGTTCACGCCCACGCTCATGTTGGCCGAGAAGACGGTGGCTTGTTCGGCCGCGTGCGCGCTGATCTGCGCCTTCTGCTCGGCCGTGAAGCCGGTGGTGCCGATGACCGCGCGCACGCCCAGTGCGCGGCAGGCGGCCAGGTGGGCCAGCGTGCCTTCAGGCCGCGTGAAGTCGATGAGCACCTGCGCGCCGGCCAGGCCTGCGTGCAGATCGGCGGTGACGCGAACACCGGTGGTCTTGCCGGCGCGCAGGCCGGCGTCTTGCCCGAGGGCCGGGCTGCCGGGCACGTCGAGCGCGCCGCTCAGGTGGCAGTCGGGGCTGGCCAGCACCGCGTCGATGAGCATGCGGCCCATGCGGCCCCCGGCGCCGGCGATGGCGACCTTGATGGGTGGCATGCCGGCCACGCTCAGCTCTTTTCCAGCGGCGGGTACTCGCGCACCGGGCCCATGGGCTCGGCGGCCGGGGCTTCGCGCTTGGGTGGCAAGGGCAATGCGGCGCGTTCGGTTTCCGTCAGCTCCAGCTTGGGCGCCTTGATGTCCTTGAAGCGGCTGATGCTGGCCACGAACTCGCGTTCCGAGGGCAGCTGCGGCGCGTCGATGGACTTCACGGCATCGCCGTCGAAATGCACCACCACGCTGCGGCGCTGGGCCTCGGCGCCGGGCCGGCGCAGCGTGAAGATGTAGTCCCAGCGGTTGGCATGGAAGGGGTCGGTCATCAGCGGCGTGCCCAGCACGTCGCGCACCTGCAGCCGCGTCATGCCGGGCTTGATGGCCGCGGCCTGCTCCTGCGTGATGGCGTTGCCCTGCACGATGTCGATGCGGTAGGGCGTGATCACGCCGAACAGGCTGTCGGTGCGCTGCAGCGATTCACAACCGGCCAGCAGCGCGGCTGCGGCGAGAAGGCTCAAGAGGAGGGTCGGGCGTGGCATGGGGCGTTCGGGAGGACGTGCTGCAGCGCCGCTTGAACGGCGCAAAGGGCTGCTGAACCTGCGTTCGGTGCCGGGCCCAGGGCGGGCAGGTGCTGCTGCGCTGGGGTCACGCCCGGCTGGCTATGATCGACGCATTCTAGCGAGGGGCCTGCGCCCACGATGGCAGCGGCCCCGCCGCCGGGCTGCGATGGAGAAGCTGATGACGCGTCTGGAAGAACTGAAGAGCAGCGGCCTGAAGGCCACGCTGCCGCGCATCAAGATCCTGGAGGTCTTCCAGCGCACCGAGCGCCGCCACATGACGGCCGAAGACGTGTTCAAGGCCCTGCTCAACGAAGGGGCCGACATCGGCCTGGCCACCGTCTACCGCGTGCTGATGCAGTTCGAGCAGGCCGGCTTGCTCAGCCGCAGCAACTTCGAGAGCGGCAAGGCCGTGTTCGAGCTCAACGAAGGCGAGCATCACGACCACCTGGTCTGCCTGGACTGCGGCCACGTCGAGGAGTTCTACGACGCCGAGATCGAACAGCGCCAGCGCGCCGTGACCATCGCGCGCGGTTTCGAGCTGCAGGAGCACTCGCTGTCGCTCTACGCGCGCTGCACGCGCCAGAACTGCGAGCGCAAGGGCGCGAAGTAGCGCCCCGGGCGCCGGCCTCAATCGAGCCCGCCGCGCTCCATCGCGGCCTGGTGCCGCTTGATGAATTCCTGGTAGGTGTCGATGCCGCGCAGCTGCAGCACGGTGTTGCGCACCGCGGCCTCCACCAGCACCGCCAGGTTGCGGCCTGCGTCCACGGCGATGACCACCTTGCGCACCGGCAGGCCCAGGATCTCTTCGTTCAGCGGCTCGTAGGGCAGGCGCTCGAACTCGCGCTCCATGGTCTCTTTGCGCACCAGGTGCACGATGAGCTTCAGGCGCATCTTCCGGCGCACCGCGGTCTCGCCGAAGATGGCCTTGATGTCCAGCAGGCCGATGCCGCGCACTTCCAGCAGGTTCTGCAGCAGCGCCGGGCAGCGGCCTTCCAGCGCCGTCTGGCTGATGCGGAAGATGTCCACCGCGTCGTCGGCCACCAGGCCGTGGCCGCGGCTGATGAGTTCCAGCCCCAGCTCGCTCTTGCCCAGGCCCGATTCGCCGGTGAGCAGCACGCCCAGGCCCAGGATGTCCATGAACACGCCGTGCCGCGTGATGCGCTCGGCGAAGTGCTGGCCCAGGTAGCCGCGCACCACGTCGATGACGTGGCCGGCCGACTGCTGCGTGATGAACAGCGGGATCTCGGCGCGGTCGCACATCGCCACCAGGCGGTCGGGCGGCGTCTGGTCGTCGGCGACGATGATCACCGGCGGCTCCAGCGTCACGATGCGCGAGATGCGGCGTTCCTGGTCGTCAGGCGCGCTGGCGAGCAGGTAAGCCACCTCGCGGCGGCCGACGATCTGCACCCGGTAGGGGTGGATGTAGTTCAGGTAGCCCACCAGGTCGGCCGCGCTGCGTGCGTCGCGCACGGCGGCGTCGTCGAAACGGCGGTCGGGGTGGGCGTGGCCGGCAATCCACTCCCAGCGCATCGCCTCGCGGTGCGCTTCGAACAGCGCCTCGGCGCTGATCGACGTCGGCTTCACGTCAAGCGACCGACTTCAGCGGTTCCCAGTCGGAGATCAGCTTGTGCACACCGGCTGCTTCGGGCTCGGTCTTGAGGCGTTCGCGCAGTTCGCGGTCGCTCAGCATCTCGGCGATTTCCGAGAGGATCTCCAGGTGCCGCTGCGTGGCGGCTTCCGGCACCAGCAGGAAGATCAGCAGCGACACGGCCTCGTCGTCGGGCGCGTCGAAGGGAATCGGCTGCTGCACGCGCACCACGGCGGCCAGCGGGTTCTTCAGACCCTTGATGCGGCCGTGCGGGATGGCCACGGCATGGCCCAGGCCGGTGGAACCCAGGCGTTCGCGGGCGAAGAGGTTGTCGGTGACCGTGCTGCGCGCGATGGCGTGCTGGTTCTCGAACAGCAGGCCGGCGTGCTCGAAGACGCGCTTCTTGCTGGTCGCATCCACATTCACCAGCACGTTGCTGGCGGGCAGGATCGAGGCGAGACGGTTCATCGGGCCGGGCCCCGTGGCGGCGGCCGGTGGCGGCACGCTTTGGGCGGGGTTGTTGAGGAGGGAGGGCGGATCATAGACCTCGGCTCTGGCGATATGTCAGCGAACAAGGCCTTGAATCGGGTGGAAACCTGGTTCGATGCGGCGCTGCAGCAACACCGCTGCCACCATGCAAAACGGCCCCGCAGGGCCGTGCCGCATCGCAGGGCGGGCCGGGCAGGCCCGGCCGCCGCAGGCTCGTCAGACCGCGCCCATGTCCATGCGCTTGGCCGTGGCGTGGTGGTGGTCCTGCACGCGGTCCTTGTGGCGCACGACTTGGCGGTCGAGCTTGTCCATCAGCTGGTCGACCGCGGCGTACAGGTCTTCGTGCGACTGCTCGCAGAAGATGTCGCGGCCCTTCACGTGCAGCGTCACCTCGGCCTTCTGTCGCCGTTCCTTCTCCTTCATCTTTTCCACCGTCAGCAACACGTTCACATCCACGACCTGGTCGAAGTGGCGCGTCACGCGTTCCAGCTTGGTGAGTACGTACTCACGCAAAGCCGGGGTGACTTCGAGGTGATGGCCGCTGATCGTCAAGTTCATCAGAACCTCCTTTAGCGAGGGTGGGCAAGAAGCCGGCGCGTGAACGCCAGCGGGGGGTGAAGGGCGCGAGTGCGTGCCGCGGGCCGCCCAGGGGCGGCAGGCTCGAGGCCAGCTTGGGGGTGGGGGCGTGCCGACAAGGGCAGGGGCTGGAAGAAGGGGGGGAGGGGAGAGGGGGTCGGTGCGAGGGCCCGAAATCGGAACCCGTCGAACCCAGTGTGCGCCCGTTCGCGGGGGTTGACAAGCGACCCTTGCGTCGGAGCAGGAAAGCCCTGATCGGGGCGTGACGGAATCGGCCCCACGGCCCGCAACGCGCGCCGCAGGCCGCTCGAGCGCCGTATGCTGGCATTCGACTTGCCTGCATCGGGGCAGGCACTCTCCACGTCAGGCCCCATGCCCCAGAACGCGCCGCTGTTCGTCCGCAACGCCACGCTGTCCGACGGCCGGGCTGGCTTCGACCTGCTGGCCGAAGGCGGCCGCATCACCGCGATGGCCCCTGCGCTGCCGCTGCCGCCGGGTGCGCAAGTGATCGATGCCGAAGGCTGGCTGCTCAGCCCGCCTTTCGTGGACGCGCATTTCCACATGGACAGCACGCTCAGCCACGGCCTGCCGCGTGTGAACGCCAGCGGCACGCTGCTCGAGGGCATCCAGCTCTGGGGCGAGCTCAAGCCCCTGCTGACCGAAGAGGCCATCGCCGAGCGTGCGCTGCAGTACTGCGACTGGGCCGTGGCACGCGGCCTGCTGGCCATCCGCAGCCATGTCGACGTCTGCGACGAACGCCTGCTGGCCGTGCGTGCGCTGCTCGACGTGAGGCGCCGCGTCGCGCCCTACCTCGATCTGCAGCTGGTGGCTTTTCCGCAAGACGGCCTGCTGCGCAGCACGGGTGCACTGAACAATCTCCAGCGCGCCCTCGACCTCGGCGTGGAGGTGGTGGGCGGCATCCCGCACTTCGAACGCACGATGACCCAGGGTGCCGAGAGCGTACAGATCCTGTGCGAGCTGGCGGCCGAACGCGGCCTGCGCGTGGACATGCACTGCGACGAGAGCGACGACCCGATGTCGCGCCACATCGAGACCCTGGCCTTCCACACCCAGCGTCTGGGCTTGCAGGGCCGCGTGACGGGCTCGCACCTCACGTCCATGCACTCGATGGACAGCTACTACGTCAGCAAGCTGTTGCCGCTGATCGCCGAGGCCGGCGTGCACGCCGTGGCCAACCCGCTGATCAACATCACGCTGCAGGGCCGGCACGACGGCTACCCCAAGCGCCGCGGCATGACGCGCGTGCCCGAGCTGATGGCTGCGGGCGTGAACGTGGGCTTCGGCCACGACTGCGTGCTCGACCCCTGGTACGCGCTGGGCTCGGGCTGCATGCTGGAGGTGGCGGCCATGGGCCTGCACGTGGCGCAGATGACGTCTTTGGCCGCGCAGCGGCAGTGTTTCGATGCCGTCACGGTGAACAACGCGCGCATCCTGGGGCTGGAGGGCTACGGCCTGGTTCCGGGCTGTCGGGCCGACTTCGTGCTGCTGCAGGCGCGCAGCCCCGAGGAGGCCATCCGCCTGCGCGCGCAGCGCCTGTGCGTGGTGCGCGGCGGGCAGGTGCTCTCGCGCATGGCGCCGGCGGTGGCCGAACTGGCGCTGCCGGGCCGCCCGGCGCGCGTGGATTTCACGCGACAGGGTGGGGACGCCGGGAAATCACCCCCTCGCTAGAATGAACCGGACCCCAGGGAAGAGCACAGGCACCAGCGCAAAGCGCGGCACAACATGAAACTCATCGGTTCACTCACCAGCCCCTACGTGCGCAAAGTGCGCGTCGTGATGGCCGAGAAAAAGCTCGACTGCGAGCTGGTGCTGGAAGACGTCTGGGGCAACGACAACATCGTCAAGAGCAACCCGCTGGGCAAGGTGCCCTGCCTGGTGCTGGACGGTGGCGAGGCCATCTTCGATTCGCGCGTCATCGTCGAGTACCTCGACACGCTCTCGCCCGTGGGCAAGCTGATCCCGCCCAGCGGCCGCGAGCGCACCGAAGTGCGCACCTGGGAAGCGCTGGCCGACGGCCTGCTCGACGCCAGCATCCTGGCGCGCCTGGAAGCCACCTGGAACGGCCGCACCGCAGAGCAGCGTTCGCAGGCCTGGATCGACCGCCAGATGCGCGCCGTGCACAACGCGCTGAAGTCCATGAGCCTGGGCCTGGGCGACAAGCCCTACTGCGCGGGCAACCACCTCACGCTGGCCGACATCGCAGTGGGCTGCGCGCTGGGTTACCTCGATTTCCGCTTCCCCGCCATCGACTGGCGCGGCGACCACCCGCACCTGCACAAGCTCTACGACAAGCTGGCCGCGCGGCCGAGCTTCGTCGATTCGGCGCCGCCGGCGGCTTGATGGCCGGCCCGGCCAGCCTGCCGCTGCACACGGCGCTGCACAGCTACGAGCCACGCGCTGGCCACGGCCTGCCGCACGACCCCTTCAACGCCATCGTGGGCCCGCGGCCCATCGGCTGGGTCAGCACACGCAGCGCCGAGGGTGTGCTCAACCTCGCGCCCTACAGCTTCTTCAACGCCTTCAACTACACGCCGCCGCTGATCGGCTTTTCCAGCACGTCGGAAAAAGACAGCCTGCGCAACGCGCGCGCCACGGGCGAGTTCGTGTGGAACCTCGTCACGCGGCCCCTGGCCGAGGTGATGAACACCACCTGCATGGCGGTGCCGCCCGAGGTGGACGAATTCCAGCTCGCGGGCCTGACGCCCGTGGCCTCGCAGTGCGTGGCCGTGCCGCGTGTGGGCGAAAGTCCGGTGGCCTTCGAGTGCAAGGTCACGCAGATCATCGCGCTGCAGGGCGCCGATGGCAGCCCGGCCGGGGCCTGGTTGACGATGGGCGAAGTGGTGGCCGTGCACATCGCGCGTGAACTGCTCGTTGATGGCGTCTACGACACCGCCAAGGCCCAGCACATCCTGCGTGGCGGCGGGCCGGCCGATTACTTCAGCATCGGCCCGGAGCAGCTCTTCAAGATGCACCGGCCGCGCTGAGCGCGCGGGGGTTCTCGGCTTTCGGCGCAAAGCTGTCGGCGCTGGCCAGCGGCCAGTAGAGCTCGTACACGCGCTGCGGCCAAGCGCCGCGGCCTTCCTGCGCGGCCTTCAGGGCCCCGGGCGCGACGAAGCCGAGTTCGTTGGCCAGCAGCCGCACGTCGCCCTCGGCACGGCGCCGCACGATGTGGCTGGCGCTGATCTCGTTGGGGTGCTGAAGCCCCGCGGCCTGCACCAGTTCCTTCAGCGCTTCCAGCGTGTGGTGGTGGAAGCGGTAGACACGCTCGGTCTTGTCGGGCACCACCAGGGCCTTCTGGCGCTGCGGGTCTTGCGTCGTCACGCCCGTGGGGCAGGCGCCGGTGTGGCAGGTCTGGGCCTGGATGCAGCCCAGGGCGAACATGAAACCGCGCGCCGCGTTGCACCAGTCGGCGCCCAGCGCCATGGCGCGGGCGATGTCGAAGGCGCCGATGACCTTGCCGGCGCAGCCGATCTTCACGCGGTGGCGCAGGCCCAGGCCGGTGAGCGTGTTGTGCACCAGCAGCAGGCCTTCCTGCAGCGGCGCGCCGACGTGGTCGGTGAACTCCAGCGGCGCCGCGCCGGTGCCGCCCTCGGCGCCATCCACCACGATGAAGTCGGGCGTGATGCCGGTCTCCATCATGGCCTTGCAGATGGCGAACCATTCCCACGGGTGGCCGATGCAGAGCTTGAAGCCCGTGGGCTTGCCGCCTGAGAGCTCACGCAGTTTGGCGATGAACTGCAGCAACTCGCGCGGCGTGCTGAAGGCGCCGTGGTTGGCCGGGCTGACGCAGTCCACACCCACCGGCACGCCGCGCGCAGCGGCGATCTCGGGCGTGACCTTGGAGCCCGGCAGCACACCACCGTGGCCCGGCTTGGCGCCCTGGCTGAGCTTGAGCTCCACCATCTTCACCTGCGGGTCGCGCGCGTTGGCGATGAACTTCTCTTCGCTGAAGCGGCCCTGCTCGTCGCGGCAGCCGAAGTAGCCGCTGCCGATCTCCCAGATGAGGTCGCCGCCGTGCACGCGGTGGTGCTGGCTGATGCTGCCCTCGCCGGTGTCGTGCGCGAAGCCGCCCTTCTTGGCGCCGCCGTTGAGCGCGAGGATGGCGTTGGCGCTCAAGGCGCCGAAGCTCATCGCCGAGATGTTGAACAGGCTGGCCGCGTAGGGCTGCGTGCAGCCGTTGTCGGCATGGCCGATGGTGACGCGGAAATCGTGCGTGGCCACGGCGCTGGGGCTCATCGAGTGGTTGATCCACTCGTAGCCGGGTGCGTGCACATCGAGCTGCGTGCCGAAGGGCCGTTTGTCGGATTGGCCCTTGGCCCGCTGGTAGACCAGGCTGCGCTGTGTGCGCGAGAAGGGCGTGGCCTCGTTGTCGCCTTCGATGAAGTACTGCCGCACTTCCAGGCGCACGAACTCCAGCAGGAAACGCAGGTGCCCGATGACGGGGTAGTTGCGCAGGATGCTGTGGCGGCGCTGGCGCACATCGCGCCAGCCCAGCGCCACCAGGAACAGGCACACCAGCGCGGCCGGCCCGCCCCAGCCGAAGGCCACCCACGTGAAGGCGAAGAGCAGGCAGCCCACCGCGCTGAGCAGCCATGCCGTGTAGCGCACCGGGAAATACTGGTCGATGCTGTTCAGCCAAGCGTGCATGTGGTGACCCCGTTCTTGTGCAGCCCTGGTCGGCGCGATGCTAGCCACGCCAGCGCCCAGGCAAGCCCGGAAATGGGGCGCTTTTCCGGCCTTGCAGGCCCTTTCTGGCGGCGCCTGGCCGTGCAGTCGGCTGGCTACAATGCGCGTCAACAGCGCCGATTTGTTCCAGATTGCGGGCGCTCAACAAATACCGCTAAAAGAGGACGCCAGCCCGGTGTTCGCTTCATGCGGCACCGGGTTTTTCGTTTCCGATCATGGCTTCCGTCGGCCCCGTCACCGCCCAGCAGATGCACTTCAGCGAGCCGCTGCCGTTGCGCAGCGGTGCCTTGCTGCCCGGCTACCAGCTCACCTACGAGACCCACGGCACGCTCAACGCCGAGCGCAGCAACGCGGTGCTGGTGTGCCACGCGCTCAACGCCAGCCACCACGTGGCGGGCGTGGACGCCAGCGGCGCCAAAGGCTGGTGGGACAACCTCATCGGCCCCGGCAAGCCGCTGGACACGAACCGCTTCTTCGTCATCGGCATCAACAACCCGGGCTCGTGTTTCGGCAGCACCGGGCCCATGCACCTGAACCCGCTCACGGGGCGGGTGTGGGGCGCCGACTTTCCGGTGGTGACGGTGGAAGACTGGGTCGACGCGCAAGCCCGCCTGGTGCAGCGCCTGGGCATCAAGCAGCTGGCCGCGGTGCTGGGCGGCAGCCTGGGCGGCATGCAGGCGCTGGCCTGGACACTGCGCCACCCCGAGATGCTGCGCCACTGCATCGCCGTGGCCACGGCGCCCAACCTGAGCGCGCAGAACATCGCCTTCAACGAGGTGGCGCGCCGCGCCATCGTCACCGACCCCGATTTCCACGGCGGCCATTTCTACGAACACGGCGTGGTGCCCAAGCGCGGGCTGCGCGTGGCGCGCATGGTGGGCCACATCACCTACCTGGCCGAAGACGCGATGGAGAGCAAGTTCGGCCGCGAGCTCAAGGCCGCGGCGCTGCGCTACTCCACGCAGGACATCGAGTTCCAGATCGAGAGCTACCTGCGCCACCAGGGCGACAAGTTCGCCGAGTACTTCGACGCCAACACCTACCTGCTCATCACGCGTGCGCTCGACTATTTCGACCCCGCGGCTGCGCACGGCGGCGACCTCGCGCGCGCTTTCGCTGCCAATGCCGAGACCCTGCGCAAGCGTTTCCTGCTCGTGAGCTTCACCACCGACTGGCGCTTCGCGCCCGAGCGCAGCCGCGAGATCGTCAAGGCCCTGGTGGCCAAGCGCATCGCCTGCAGCTACGCCGAGATCGACGCGCCGCACGGGCACGACGCCTTCCTGCTGGAAGACCCGCGTTACCACGCGGTGATGCGCGGCTATTTCGATCGCATCGCGGCCGAGGTGGTGAGATGAGCGAGCGCAAAGACCTGGAGCTGATCGCCGACCTCGTGCCGGCCGGCAGCCGCGTGCTCGATCTCGGCTGCGGCGAAGGCGAACTGCTGGCCCACCTGCGCGACCGCAAGGGCTGCACCGGCTATGGCATCGAACTGGCCGACGCCAATGTGCAGGCCTGCGTGAAGCGCGGCATCGACGTCATCCAGCTCAACCTCGACGAGGGCCTGGCGCTGTTCGAAGACCGCAGCTTCGACGTGGTGCTGCAGCTCGACACGCTGCAGCACCTGCGCAACACCGAGAAGATGCTGCGTGAAACGGCGCGCGTGGGCCGCATCGGCATCGTGAGCTTCCCGAACTTCGCGCACTGGCCCAACCGCCTGCACGTGCTGACCGGCCGCATGCCGGTGACGCGCGCGCTGCCCTACGAGTGGTTCGACACACCCAACATCCGTGTCGGCACTCATGCCGATTTCGGTGTGCTCGCGCGCCGCTGCGGCCTGCAGGTGACCGACAGCTTCGGCCTGCAGAACGGCCAGGTGGTGAGGCGCTGGCCCAACCTGCGCGCCAGCGTGGCGGTGTTTCGCTTCGAAAGCGCCTGAAGCCTGCGCGCCGGCGCGCTTCAGCCCGCTGGCAGGTTGATGGTGAAGGTGGCGCCGGCGCCACCTTCGCTGCGCACCGTGATGCTGCCGCCCATGGCCTCCACGAGCTCGCGGCTCAGTGCCAGGCCCAGGCCCGTGCCGGCCACAGGGCCGCGCTGCGCGCCCAGGCGCTCGAAGGGCTGGAACAGGCGCGCCTGCTGCAAGGCGTCGAGCCCCGGGCCGCTGTCGCTGATGTGGATGCTGACCCAGCCCACACAGGCTTCCACCTGCAAGCGCACCCAGCCTTGCGGGTGGTTGTACTTGATGCCGTTGCCGATGAGGTTGCTCAGCACCTGCAGCAGGCGGCGGCGGTCGGCGCGCACGCTGCAGGGGGGTGCCTCGCGGCTGTCGTCGTGCAGGCTCACCTGCGCCGCGGCGGCCGCAGCGGCCAGCATGCCCAGGGCTTCGTCCAGCGGACCGCGCAGCGGCAGCAACTCGGTGGACATCGCCAGTTGGCCGGTCTGTGCGCTGCTGAGGTCGAGCACGTCGTCCATCAGGGCCAGCAGGTGGCGGCCCGAACTCAAGACCTGCGCGATCCATTGCCGCTGGCGCTCGCCATCGCCGGGCTCCAGCTGCAGCAGCTGCGTGAAGCCCAGCACCGCGTTCAGCGGCGTGCGCAGCTCGTGGCTGACGCGGCTCAGGAACTGCGATTTCGCCACGTCGGCCGCCGCGGCGCGGTCGCGCTCGGCGCGCAGCGCATCGGCCTGCTTGCGCAGCGTGATGTCGGTGTGCGTGCCCACCATGCGCAGCGGGCGGCCCTGCGCGTCGCGCGTGAGCACCATGCCGCGCGAGAGGATCCACTTCCAGCTGCCGTCCTGGCAGCGCACGCGGTGCTCGTTGATGTAGATCGGCGTCTGCCCTGCGAAGTGGGCCTCGCGCGCGATGCGCATGGCTTCCAGGTCTTCGGGGTGGGTGCGGCTGTCCAGCGCGTCGGGGGTGTCGGGCAGCTCGTCGGGGGCGAAGCCGTACAGCGCCTTGCAGGCCGGTGAGAGCAGCTCGCGGCCTTCCTGCACGTGCCAGTCCCAGACGCCGTCGCCCGTGCCTTCCAGCGCGCGTTTCCAGAGCTCGCCGCTCTGCGCCAGCGCCAGCTCGGCCTGCTTGCGCTCGGTGATGTCGATCATCACGCCGATGCGGATCTGTTCATCCCCCGGGGTGCCCGCCGGTACCGAGATCTGCTGCACCCAGCGCTGGCTGCCATCGGCCCGCACGATGCGGAACTCGGTGGTCAGCGGGCGGCGTTCACGCGCGGCGATGGTGAGCTCGGCGTCCACGCGCTCCTGGTCTTCGGGGTGGCGGAAGTGCGCCAGCAGGCGCCGGTTCTGCACCGCCTCGCCGGGCTCCACACCGTAGAGCGTGCGCACGCCGTCGCTGATGAAGTCGATGCGCCGCGTGCCGTCATCGGCCAGCACCACGCGGTAGACGACGCCCGGCACCTGGGCCGTGATTTCGCGCAGTTCGCGCTCGCGGCGTTCCAGTGTGCCGCGCGCCTGCACGTGCTCGGTGATCTCCTCGACCGTGCCTTCGTAGAACAGCACCTGACCGTCTTCGCCCCGCACGGCGTGCGCGTTTTCGCGCACCCAGAGGTGCCGCCCGTTGCCACGTGCACGCACCTCGGCTTCGAAGCCCACCACGCGGTCGTCGCGCAGCAGCAGTTCCATGAAGAGGCGCTGGCGTTCGGGCAGCACGTACCAGCTGGCGGCCGCGCCGTTGACGATGGCCAGGTGCTCGGCCTCGCTGCCCAGGCCATTCATCTGCACGAGCGCGGGGTTGCTGCGCAGCAGCACCCCGTCGGGGCGCTTGCGGTAGGCCCCGATGGGCAGGAACTCGAAGAGGCTCGAGAAGTCGTGTTCCACCGCGAGCCTGTCCGTGCCGGGGGCCTCAGTCCAGCGTCACTTCGGTGTGCACCGTACCCGCGCGGTCGGCCGTGGCCTTCAGCGCGATGCGCGTGCCCCGGGCGCCCTTGACCACCCACTCCACCACCGCGCGGTCGGCGGTGATCTCGCGCGTGGGCAGGAAGGCCTGCTGGCTGCTCTTGGGCGCGTGGCCTTCGAGGTGGGCGCCGATCTCGCGTTCCTTGCCGCTGACCAGGCTCACGCCCTCGGGCAGCAGGATGTTGAAGACGGTGCCGCGCACGGTCTTGCGCTCCAGCGCGCGTTTGCTGATGTAGCTGGGCAGGTAGCCGGCATTGGCCACCGCGAAACGCACGCGCCAAGTGTCGGGGCCCAGGGCCCGCACCTCGGTGCGCAGCACCTCCAGCTTGGGCAGCGTCAGGCCGATCTGCAGCAGCCAGGCCGGGAAGCGTGCGGCCTCGCGCTCGCGCAGCGCCGGCGGCGGGTTGCGCCAGTAGTTCATGCGGTCCCAGCCGCCGAGCTCCACCATGCCCAGCTGCGGGTGGCGGAAGGGGTGCCAGTCGACATAGGCCTGGCCGCCGCACTGCTCGTCGCTCCACTTCAGCAGCTTGAGGTCGTCTTCCACCGGGTGCTCGCGGTACCAGTCGATCCACTTGTAGTCGGTGATGCCGGCTTCTTTGTTGGGCGCCCAGATCTCCACCGTCCAGAACAGCGCGCCCAGGTGCTCGTAGACCCAGTCCTGCGTGCCGGTGATCACCTGCTTGGGGTGGTACTTGAAGTCGTGCCAGATGCTGATGGCCGGGTAGCCCGTGAGCCTGGCGCCGATGTCCGACAGGCGCTTGAACATCCACAGGTCTTCCGGCGTCATGTCGTCGTCGCTCTGCGTGCCCATGGGCCGCAGGATCACGCCGCTGTGCGTGTGGAAGCTCACCGCCGCGCCGATGTTGGGGTGCTTGGTGATGAAGTCGACCATGGCCCGCACCTCGGGCTCGCTGGTGGGGTAGGGGCCGGCACCCACCTGCTCGAACTCCTGCCGCCAGAAGGCGGGGAAGTTGCGGTTGAAGTCCAGGCCCTCGCGGTCGGGGTTGGCGGTGATCTTCAGGCCGTCGAAGTTCTTCAGCGTGCCTTCGGGAATCAGGCGGTAGTACTCGCCGCCGAACTCGCCCGGCTCGCGCGCCACCATCAGCCGCGGCTCGGTGGCGTGCTTCTTGTAAGTGCCGTGGGGGTCGGGCACGCGCATCTGCAGCACGCGGCCGTCGCCGTCGACGTCTTCCACCGTCAGGCCCTCGACGGCCTCTTCGTCGAAGGGGTAGGGCCGCGTGCCGCTGCGGATGTGACGCGGGCGGTCGGCCAGCGCGAGCTCGGCGCCGTCGGGGTTCAGGCGCGGCACCATGTAGACCACGCGGGTGTCCAGCAGCTGGCGCACCTGCGCGTCGGTGTCGTAGTGGGCCAGCAGCTGGTGCAGCCAGTACAGGCAGGCGGTGCTGGCCGTCAGCTCGGCGGCGTGGATGTTGCCGTCCACCCAGAAGGCGGGCTTGTCGATGTCGGCGCCGGTGGCGGTGTTCGTCAGCGTCAGCAGCCAGATGTCGCGGCCCTCGAAGCTCTGGCCCAGGCTCGTGAGCTGCACGAGGTGCGGCGCCGCAGTGGCGTAGTCCTGCAGCAGGCGGGTGAGCTCGGCGTGGCGGTAGAACTGGTCGAAACGCGGGACGGGCAGCGCTGGCATGGGGGCGGGCCGGTGTTGGGGGTGGCCGATCCTACTGCGGCCCCCGGCCCCGCCACCGCCTCACTGGCCTTTGAAAAGACCCTGAAAGTGGCGCGATACCGGCAGTGTCTCGGGCCGGCCGCGCAGCGTGAGGTGCATGTGGCCTTCGTCCACGCGCACGGCGCTGGCGATGTGGCGCTGGTTGACGATGACGCTGCGGTGCACCTGCCAGAAGACCTGCTCGTCCAGCTGGGCCAGCAGCTCCTTCAGCGGTGTGCGGATCAGCGCGTCGCCGGCGCCGTGCGGGCCGTCGAAGACGATGCGCGTGTAGCGGCTGTCGCTCTCGAAGTACACCACCTCGTCGGTGCGGATGAGACGCACCTCGCGGCCGACGCTGGCCTGCAGCACCTGCAGCGGCGGCGCGCGGCGCGTCTGCCCGGCCAGCTGCGTCAGCAGGTGGTGCAGCGCGGCGGGGTCGGGCAGGGCCGCG